>OGYZ01001965.1_pt1 | contig 14977 bp, 13 predicted proteins | sample 1576681 | NCBI WGS metagenome assembly OGYZ01 (sample SAMEA3541480, study PRJEB24748) | human gut metagenome | biome: human gut; feature: human-associated habitat; material: faeces | place: China | collected 2012 | reverse complement strand
GCGCCGCTGGGGCCTGCCCATCCCCGTGTTCTACTGCAAGGACTGCGGCAAGCCCGTCTGCACCGAGGAGAGCGTCGAGGCCGTGGCCAGCCTGTTTGAGGAGAAGGGCTCCAATGCCTGGTTCGATATGGACGCCGCCGACATCCTGCCCAAGGGCTTCACCTGCCCCCACTGCGGCAAGTCCGCCGGCTTTGAGAAGGAGACCGATACCCTGGACGGTTGGTTCGACTCCGGCTCCACCCATTTTGCCGCCATGGAGCGCGATCAGGGCTTCTGGCCCGCCACCATGTATATCGAGGGCCTTGACCAGTATCGCGGCTGGTTCCAGTCCTCCCTGCTGGTGGCCGTGGGCGCGTTGGGCCGCGGCGCTCCGTTCAAGGAGTGCGTCACCCACGGCTGGACCGTGGACGGCGAGGGCAAGGCCATGCACAAGTCTCTGGGCAACGGCATGGACCCCGCCGAGATCTTCGACAAGTACGGCGCGGATCTGCTGCGTCTGTGGGCCGGCTCCGCCGACTACCACGTGGATGTCCGCTGCTCCGACGAGATCTTCAAGCAGCTGAGCCAGAACTATCTGAAGTTCCGCAACACCTGCAAGTTCTGCCTGGATAACCTGGTGAGCTTCGATCCCGACCATCTGGTGCAGCCCGATGAGATGCTGCCTCTGGACAAGTGGGCCGTCACCCGCCTGAACACCCTGATTGAAAAGGTGTTCGCCGCCTACGACAACTACGAGTTCCATGTGGTGTCCCACATGATCAACGACTTCTGCGTGGTGGACCTCAGCTCTTTCTACTTTGATATCATCAAGGATCGTCTGTACTGCGGCGAGGCCAGCGGGCTGGAGCGCCGCAGCGCCCAGACGGCTGTCTGGCTGATCCTGGACGCCATGACCCGCATGTTCGCTCCCATTCTGGCCTTCACCTGCGATGAGGTCTGGCTGGCCATGCCTCACCGCTCCGCCGACGATGCCCGCAACGTCCTGTTCAACGAGATGGTGCAGCCCTACCGCGGCTACGCCCTCAGCGAGGAGGAAATGGGCAAGTGGGCGCGCCTCGCCGCCCTCCGTACTGCCGTCAACGGCGCGCTGGAGCAGGCCCGCGCCGACAAGACCATCGGCAAGAGTCTGGAGGCCGAGGTGGACCTGACCGTTACCGCCGAGGACGCCTTCCTGGCCGATATGGACGCCGCCGACCTGGCCGATACCCTCATCGTCTCTCAGGTCCGTGTGGACGTGGGCGCGGAGCAGGCCGTGGCCGTCCGCCCCGCCGCCGGCGCCAAATGCCTGCGCTGCTGGAAGGTCCTGCCCACCGTGGGCAGCGATGCGGAGCACCCCGAGCTGTGCCCCCGCTGCGCCGCCGTGGTGAAGAACCTCCCCGTCATCGAGTGAGTTCCCTGCATGCAAAAAGGGAGGACACGCTTTGCGTGTCCTCCCTTTTTTGTTTACACTCTTTTTTCCAGCTTCCGCAGCTGCTCCTGAAACTCCTGCGGCAGCGGGCAGTGCAGCTCCACCGCCTCGCCGGTTCGCGGGTGGATAAATCGCAGCCCCACCGCGTGGAGACACTGCCCCGTCAGACCCGCCACCGGCTTTTTCGCGCCATACACCGTGTCCCCCAGGATGGGATGCCCGATGTAGGCCATGTGTACCCGGATCTGATGGGTGCGTCCCGTCTCCAGACGGCACCGCACATGGGTCACGCCCGCATACCGCGCGATGACCTCCCAGTGGGTCACGGCGGGCCGCCCGCCGGCTACCACCGCCATCTTCTTCCGGTCCGACGGATGCCGTCCGATGGGCGCATCCACGGTGCCGCTGTCCTCCTTCAGGTTGCCCACCACCAGACACTCGTACGTCCGCGCCAGCGTGTGGTCGCTGAGCTGGGCGCTGAGCCCCAGATGGGCGGCGTCGTTTTTGGCGGCAATGATGAGCCCGCTGGTGTCCCGGTCGATGCGATGGACGATGCCGGGCCGCTTCTCCCCGCCGATACCGGACAGCGACGACCCGCAGTGGTGCAGCAGGGCGTTGACCAGCGTCCCGTCGGGATGCCCCGGCGCCGGATGCACCACCAGCCCCGACGGCTTGTTCACCACGATAACGTCCTCGTCCTCGTACACCACGTCCAGCGGGATGTCCTGCGGCTCCAGCGCCGTCTCCCGCACCTCCGGCACGTCCACCGTCACCGTCTCGCCTCCGCTGATGCGGCAGCTCTTGGACGCAGGCTTCCCGTCCACCGCCACACGGCCCTCGTCGATGTACCGCGCCGCCTGCGAGCGGGTCAGTCCGTTGGCGCGGGAGGCCACAAAGGCGTCCAGCCGCGTCCCGGCGTCCTCCGTCTCAGCTTTCAGATGCAGCGTCATCCTTCGGCTCCTTCTTGTCGTACTTGTCGTAGAACCACAGGTAGTACACAGCGCCCAAAATGACGCCCACCACCACAAAGCAGTCCGCCAGATTGAAAATGGGATAGCTGATGAACTGCAGGTCGAACATATCCACCACATAGCCGCGGCACACGCGGTCGATGACGTTGCCGATACCGCCGCCCAGGATCAGCACCCCCGCCGTCACGCCCAGCGGATGGCGCACGATCTTCTTCACCAGCAGCCACGCCACCGCCAGCATCAGCACGATGGTCACGATGGCCAGCAGCCCCGTCTTGCCGGAAAAGCTGCTCCACGCCGCGCCGGTATTGTGCAGCCGCGTCAGCTGCACCACGCCCGGCAGCAGCGGCGCGGACTGCCCCATCTCCAGATGGGCCGTCACCCACCACTTCAACAGCTGGTCGCCTGCCACGCAGGCCGCCAGCAGCAATACATACCACATAGGGCATCCTCCCTGCCTGTTTGAGATTCCTCCCCATCATATCCCATTTGCCCGCGGTTTGCAACTTTTATTCCGCGGCTTTCTTGTATTGCGCATCGCCGCGTGGTATAATATCGTATTCAGATATCGCCCCGTATCCACATTGGGGCAAGGAGGCCCGACTTGGACAGAAAACAGGTATTGATCCCGGAGGAGCAGACGCTCCGTCAGCGGGATTTTGAACGGAAAATAAGAGAGCTGCATACCCAGCGGGGCAGGAGCGTCCGCGCACTGGTGGACACCTTCGGCTGCCAGCAGAATGTGGCGGACAGCCAGCATATCATGGGCATGCTGGAAGCCATGGGCTGCACCTTCGTCACCGCGCCGGAGGAGGCGGACATCGTGGTGCTGAACACCTGCGCCATCCGTGACCACGCGGAAAAGCGGGTCTACGGCACGCTGGGCGCCCTGACCCACACGAAAAAGGCCAACCCGGAGCAGATCATCTGCCTGTGCGGCTGCATGGCGCAGCGCCCCGAGGTGGCGGAGAAGGTACGCCAGTCCTATCGCCATGTGGATCTGGTATTCGGCCCCCAGGCGCTGTGGAAATTCCCCGAGCTTCTGTATCAGGTCTATACCCGCCGGGGCCGCGTGTTCTCCGTGGAGGACGAGCACGGCTCCATTGCCGAGGATATGCCGGTGGTGCGGGAGGGCCGCACCCGTGCGTGGGTGTCCATCATGTACGGCTGCAACAACTTCTGCTCCTACTGCATCGTCCCCTACGTCCGCGGCCGGGAGCGCAGCCGCGAGCCGGACCGCATCCTCGCCGAGGTCCGCCAGCTGGCCGCTGAGGGCTACAAGGAGATCACCCTGCTGGGGCAGAACGTCAACTCCTACGGCAAGGATCTGGATACGCCGTGGGACTTTGCCGACCTTTTGAGCGCACTGGACAAGATCGAGGGGGACTATCTCCTCCGCTTCATGTCCTCCCAGCCCAAGGACGCCAGCTATAAGCTGTTCGACACCATGGCCCGCTGCAAGCATGTGGCCAGACAGCTGCACCTGCCGGTGCAGTCCGGCTGTGACCGGGTGCTCCGCGCCATGAACCGCCCCTACGACCGGGCCAAATATCTGGATCTCATCACCTACGCCCGGAAGGTCATGCCCGATCTGGTGCTGACCAGCGACGTCATCATCGGCTTCCCCGGCGAGACGGAGGCCGAGGCCATGGAGACGGTGGCGCTGGTGGAGCAGGTGCGCTTCGACGCCCTGTTCACCTTCATCTTCTCCCCCCGTCCCGGTACCCCCGCCGCCAAAATGGACGACCCCGTGCCCCGCAGCGAGAAGCAGAAGTGGTTCGACTGCCTCTGCGACGCCCAGAACAGGATCTCCGAGGAGATCCACGCCGGGTATGTGGGCGACACCCTGCGCTGCCTCATCGACGGTGAGAGCGACGACAGCCGCTGGCCGCTGACGGCCCGCACCGCCGGGGGACGGCTGGTGCATCTGGTGGGCAGTCCCGACGCCGTGGGTACATACCGCGACGTGAAGATCACCGACAGCAATACATGGGCGCTGTTCGGCCAACTGATTTGATTTTTCCCAAGGAGGTATCCCCCATGGCAGAGCTCACCCCCATGATGCGCCAGTATATGGAGATCAAGGAGCAGAATCCCGACTCCATCCTGTTTTTCCGTCTGGGCGACTTCTATGAGATGTTCGGCCCCGACGCCCGCACGGCGTCCCGTGAGCTGGATCTTGCCCTCACCACCCGCGACAAGGACAAGACCAAGTCCTTCGACGACAAGATCCCCATGTGCGGCATCCCCTACCACGCCTCCGACGCCTACATCGCCCGCCTTATTGCCAAGGGCTACAAGGTGGCCATCTGCGAGCAGACGGAGGACCCCGCCGCCGCCAAGGGGCTGGTGAAGCGGGACATCATCCGCGTCGTCACCCCCGGTACGGTCATCGACGAGTCCTGCCTCAGCGCCGAGCGCAGCAACTACCTGTGCGGCGTGTATCTGGACGATACCGGCGCGGGTCTGTGCGCCTGCGACATCTCCACCGGCAAGGCCCAGGCCACGGTGTTCACCGGCCCCGACCGGGTCCGCGCCCTGCTCAACGAGCTGGGACGGTTCGCCCCTGCCGAGGCGGTGATGAACGAGGCCGCCTATTTTGATGAGACGCTGCACCAGACCTTACAGGACCGTTTTTCCTGCCACATGGAGAAGCTGTCCGACGCCCGGTTCACCCCGGAGGACGCGGAGAAAAAGGTCCGCGCCCAGTTCGGTCAGGACGCGCTGGAGCGGCTGCCCCGGGACAACATGACGCCGCTGCTGGCGCTGGGCGGTCTGCTGGGCTATCTCTACGACACGCAAAAGACCGATCTGGGTCACCTCGACCAGCTGACGTGGTACCGCACCGGTCAGTATATGGAGCTGGACCTCACCGCCCGCCGCAATCTGGAGCTGACAGAGACGCTGCGGGGCAAGGAAAAGCGGGGCAGCCTGCTGTGGGTGCTGGACAAGACCAAGACCGCCATGGGCGCCCGCAACCTGCGGGCGTGGCTCCAGCAGCCGCTGGTGGACGTGGCCGCCATCGACCGGCGGCTCAGCGCCGTGGCTGCTCTGGCGGAGCACACCGTGGCCCGGGAGGAGCTGACGCTGGCCCTCAGCGGCATCGCCGATATGGAGCGGCTCATCGGCCGGGTGGTCTACGGCTCTGCCGGCGGACGGGATCTGGTATCCCTGCGCGCCTCCATGGAGCGGCTGCCCGCCGTCAAGGCGCAGCTGGCCGCCTTCCCCTCCGGTGCGCTGCACCAGTTGGATCAGCAGCTGGAGGATCTCAACGATCTGGCCGCCCTGATCGGCCAGACGCTGGTGGACGAGCCGCCGTTCTCCGTCCGGGAGGGCGAGATGATCCGGGACGGCTTCGACCCGGAGGTGGACCGTCTGCGGGGTATCCTACACGGCGGCAAGAGCTTCCTGGCCCAGATGGAGGCGGAGGAGAAGGAAAAAACCGGCATCCGCACCCTGAAGATCGGCTACAACAAGGTATTCGGCTATTATATCGAGGTATCCAACTCCTTCCGAGATCAGGTACCCGACCACTATATCCGCAAGCAGACGCTGGTCAACGGCGAGCGCTACATCACTCAGGAGCTGAAGGATCTGGAGCACGACGTGCTCACCGCCAAGGACCGCGACGCCGCGCTGGAGTACGAGCTGTTCTCCTCCCTGCGCGCCAAGCTGGCGGAGTCCGTCACCCGCGTCCAGCTGGCGGCGTCCCTTATCGCCCAGCTGGATACGCTCTGCTCCTTTGCCGCCGTGGCGGTGAAAAACAACTACTGCCGTCCCTCGGTGGACGAGTCCGGCGTTATTGAAATTCAGGGCGGCCGCCATCCGGTGGTGGAGAAAATGCGCTCCGACGCCCTGTTCGTCCCCAACGACACGGTCATGGGCGTGAAGGAGGATCGGGTCAGCATCATCACCGGCCCCAACATGGCCGGCAAGTCCACCTACATGCGTCAGGTGGCGCTGATCGTCCTGATGGCGCAGGTGGGCAGCTTCGTCCCTGCCCATGACGCCCACATCGGCGTGGTGGACCGCATCTTTACCCGCATCGGTGCCAGCGACGACCTGTCCGCCGGCCAGTCCACCTTCATGGTGGAGATGACGGAGGTGTCCGACATCCTCCGCACCGCCACCAAGAACAGTCTCCTTATTCTGGATGAGATCGGCCGCGGCACCTCCACCTTCGATGGCATGTCCATCGCCCGGGCAGTGCTGGAATACTGCGCCCAGAAGCTGAAGGCCAAGACCCTGTTTGCCACCCACTACCACGAGCTGACAGCGCTGGACCAGACGCTGCCCAACGTCCGCAACTACAACATCGCCGTCCGCGCCCGGGGCGAGGACATCATCTTCCTGCGCAAGATCGTCCCCGGCGGGGCCGACCGCAGCTACGGCATCGAGGTGGCCAAGCTGGCCGGCCTGCCCGACAGTGTCCTCAAGCGGGCCCGCGCCATTTTAGAGGAGCTGGAGAGCCAGTCCAGCCGTCCCGCCCCCGCCGCCCCACCGGAGGATCAGCTGTCGCTGTCCGCCATGGCCGAGAGCGAGGCGGCGGACACCATCCGCCGGACGCAGGTGGACTCCCTCAGCCCGCTGGAGGCTCTGAATCTTCTGTATGAGCTGAAGCGCCGCCTCAGCTGACCCCCCGTTTTGCCGCGCCGCGGCCTCAGGATCATACTTTCTTCATCATGAAGTGTAAAACCGGAAAAAACAGGGGTAAACCGGAAATAAAATGCGTCGTTTTTTGGCCCTTCCGGCCCGCAGGACCCTTGAAAGGAGGCCCCATCCCATGCCCCAGATCCAACAGCTGCCGCCCCATCTGGCGGACCTGATCGCCGCCGGCGAGGTGGTGGAACGCCCCGCCTCCGTGTGCAAGGAGCTTCTGGAAAACGCTCTTGACGCCGGCGCCTCCGCCATTTCCACCGAGCTGGAAAAGGGCGGCCTGACCTACATCCGCATCACGGACAACGGCTGCGGCATCGCGCCGGAGCAGCTGCCCATCGCCTTCCTGCGCCACGCCACCAGCAAGCTCCGCCGCCCCGAGGACCTTGCCGCCATCGGCACTCTGGGCTTCCGCGGCGAAGCGCTGGCCGCCATCGCCGCCGTGTCGCGGGTGGATATTTTTTCCAGGCAGACCGGTGCGGACTGCGGCGCCGCGCTGCACCTGGAGGGCGGTGTGCCCGCCGGTGTCGCCGAGGCCGGCTGCCCCGACGGCACCACCGTCTGCGTGCGGGACCTGTTCTACAACACCCCCGCCCGCATGAAGTTTATGAAAAAGGATTCCGCCGAGGGCGCCGCCGCCGCAGGCGTTGTGACCCATCTGGCGCTGAGCCATCCTGATGTGTCCTTCAAGCTGCTGCGGGACGGGCAGGAGATCCTCCACACCCCCGGCGACGGGCAGCTGCTGTCCGCCATCTACGCCGCGCTGGGCCGCGACTTTGCCAACAGCCTGCTGCCCGTCAGCGGCAGCGGCGGCGATGTGCGGGTGGAGGGCTTCATCACCAAGCCGCTGGCTGGTCACGGCACCCGCGGACGCCAGCTGTTCTTCGTCAACGGCCGGTTCGTCAAGAGCCAACTGCTGGCTGCCGCCGTGGAGGAGGCCTACCGCAACCGGCTGCTGAAGGGCAAGTTCCCCGGGTGCGTCCTTCATATCACGCTGCCGGTCAGCGAGGTGGACGTCAACGTGCATCCCGCCAAGACCGTGGTGAAATTCCTGTCCGACAAGACCGTCTTCGATGCGGTACACTATACCGTAAAGGACGCGCTGGACCGTGAGGGACAGCCCTCCGCGCCGGAGAAAAAGCCGTTCTATCAGGCCATGAGCGCGGAGGAATTCCGCGAGAAAGCCCCCGCGTCCCAGGGCGTCCGGCTGCCCTTTGTCAGCGGCAAACCCGTCGGCTCCGCCGGAGCCGACCGTCCCACCGTCAACCGTTTTGCTCCCGCCGCGCCGACGGTGCAGACGCCGCGCGAGACGGTACGACCCGCCGCAGCGCCGCAGGGCGAGGTATGGCAGGTGCGGGACGCCGCGCCGGAGGCCGGCAGGTCCTTCACTGTCCCCAGCGGACGGGAGGGCGTCGTCTACCGCATCACGCCGCCGGATGCGGCGGATGCGATGCCCGGCACGATGGGCACTTCTCCTGACATGGCGGGTACATCATCCAACGGGCCGGAAAGCGCCGTAGTGGGCGGCATGGCCGCTCCGCAGGTGGAGGGCGTGCGCGCTCCCGCGCAGACGGGCGCTTATGCGGGGATAGACGCGGCCGCCGCCGCGGCGGAGCACGTCCAGCAGGAGCTGGCCATGCCGGAGGAGGAAGCCATCGGCGAGACGCCGTGGCGCATCGCCGGAGAGGTGCTGAAAACCTATATTATCTGCGAGGACGGGGAGCAGAACGTGTGGCTCATCGACAAGCACGCCGCCCACGAGCGCATCCGCTTCGATGCGCTGAAGGCGGACCCCGTGCCGCCCATGGCCCAGCAGCTGATGACCCCCGCCGCCGTGACGCTGACCGCCGAGGAGTACGGTGCAGTGCTGGAGCAGCTGGACGTGCTGGCGGGCTACGGCTTTTTGTGCGAGGACTTCGGGGACGGCACCGTGCTGGTGCGGGAAATCCCCGACTACATACGGGCGGAGGACGCTGCCGCCACGCTGGAGGAGTTGGCCCGCAAGTTGCTTTTGCAGCGGGCAGACCCTGACGGAGCGAGAGACGAGCTGCTGCACACCATGGCGTGTAAGTCCGCCATCAAGGCGGGCATGACCACCGACACCGCCGAGCTGGCGGCACTGGTGCGGCAGGTACAGTCCGGCGCCGTCCGGTACTGCCCCCACGGCAGGCCCGTGGCGGTGAAGCTGCGGAAATACGAGGTCGAGAAAATGTTCAAGCGGGCGTGACCCCTTGACGCACAGGAGGTGAAGCGATGGCACAGCGGGTGATCTGCGTGGTAGGCCCTACCGCGTCGGGCAAGACGAAAATGGGCGTGGCACTGGCCAAGCGCTTCAACGGCGAGGTGGTGTCCGTGGACTCCATGCAGATCTACCGGGGTATGGAGATCGGCACCGCCGCCCCCACGCCGGAGGAGATGGAGGGCGTACCCCACCACATGATCGGCGTGGCCGACCCGGCGGAGAGCTGGTCCGTGTCCCGCTTCACGGAGGCGGCGGACCGGTGCGTGCAGGACATCCTGTCACGCGGGAAGCTGCCCGTGCTGGTGGGCGGCACCGGATTATATCTGGACGCGCTGGTGCGGGGCAATACGTTTGCCGCCGGACAGCAGGGCGGCGCGGTGCGGCAGGAGCTGCAGGAACGGCTGGCGCAGGAGGGTGCGGCGGCGCTGCTGGCAGAGCTGGCGGCGGTCGACCCTGAGGCGGCGGCGCGGCTCCACCTGCGGGATGAAAAGCGCATTCTGCGGGCGCTGGAGGTATACCGCGAGACCGGCGAGACCATCAGCGAGCATGACCGGAAAAGCCGGGAAACACCCGACCGCTACGACGCCCTGTACATTGGGCTGAGCTTCCGTGACCGGCAGGATCTGCGCGACCGCATTGACCGGCGGGTGGACGCCATGGTGGCGCAGGGCCTTTTAGACGAGGTGCGGCGGCTGCTGGGCAGTGGGCTGCCCCGAGACGCCACGGCCTTACAGGCCATCGGGTTCAAGCAGTTTTTAGCGGTGGCCGACGGGACGGCCACCGAGGCGGAGGCCGTGGAGGAGGTCAAGCTCCGGTCAAGGCAGTACGCCAAGCGGCAGCTGACATGGCTGCGGCGGAATCCGGATATCCACTGGATACTATGGGAAAAAGAGCCTGATTTTCCGTGGGCTCTCCAAAATGCGACAGATTTCCTCACCGCCGCCGGCGTATGCTGAGAGCGGCGGACGGAGGACATGCCTATCGTCCGCACACAGACATAAAGGAGCAGACGATATGCAAAAGACAAACAACCTTCAGGAGATCTTTCTCACCCGCGCCCGCAAGCAGAACATCCCCGTGACCATGTTCCTGGTCAACGGGTTCCAGCTGCGGGGCATTATCACCGGCTTCGACTGCTTCGTGGTCATTCTGGACTCCGAGGGCAGGCAGCAGGTCATCTACAAGCACGCCATCTCCACCATCGCGCCGATGCGGCCCGTGGAGCTGCGGGAGGACGAGGCGGCGGAGGCATAGCGTCCGGCGCGGGGAGCAACATACGAGACAGAGGAAAGCACCATGAAAAAAACATCGCCCCTCATGAAAATACTGCCCATCGCCGTGCTGGCAGCGGTACTCATCTATTTTGCCGTGCAGCTGTACAACTACCTGTCCGACCCTGTCACCACCACGCTGGTGACGGAGGGGCAGGCAGAGGACACCATCCCGCTGAACGGCTGGATGGTGCGGGACGAGGAGCCGCTGGCCGCCCAGAACGGCACGATCAGCCGTGTGCGGCAGGAGGGCGAGCACGTAGGCGTGGGCCAGGTGCTGGCCCGTGTCTACGCCAACGACGGGGCCTTGCAGACCGTGAGCCAGATCGAGACGCTGCAGCTGCAATTGCAGCAGCTGCAATTCGCGCTGACCTCCTATCTGGACCCCGATGCGGCGCTGAAGCTGGACACCTCCATCACCGGCGACATCCTGACGCTGCGGCAGTCCCTCACCGGCGGCGACTACACCGCCGCGGAGAGCGACATCGCCCAGCTGAAGGCCGCTGTGCTGAAACGGGACCATCCCTACACCTCCCAGGAGGAGATCCAGACGGAGATCAAGTCGGTGGAAGGGCAGATCCAGTCGCTGGAGAACTCGCTGTCCGGCGCCGCCACCGTCACCGCCAAGTCGTCGGGGACGTACTCCGCTGTGTGCGACGGATATGAGACGGTGCTGACCACGGAGTTTCTGGAGGATGTGACGCCCGCCAAGCTGGCGAAGCTCCAGCCCTCCGGCGAGGACAGCAACATCGGCAAGCTCATCTACGGCGACACATGGTACTATGTGGTGACGCTGGCGGAGGAGCAGGCCAATGTGATCAGGGGGCGGGGCAGCGTGACGCTGCGGTTCGCCAAGGGCTTCGACCAGAATCTGCAGATGCGGGTGGTGTCCGTGTCCGCGGCGGAGAACGGGCAGGCGGCGGTAACGCTGTCCTGCCGGAAATATCTGGCCCAGACCACGCTGCTGCGCCATCAGGCGGCGGACATCATCCTGCGGACCTACACGGGGCTGCGGGTGCCGTCCAACGCGCTGCGGGTCAGCAGCGACGGCGTCACCGGCGTATACTGCGTGGACGGCGTCACTGCGGCGTTCCGGCCGGTGACGGTGCTGTATCAGGGGCAGGGCTATGCGCTGGTGCAGCCCGCCGACGGCGTGGACGATACCCAGACGCTGCGGACGGGGGACGAGGTCATCGCCACCGCCGGTGAGCTCCACGAGGGCAAGGTCATTCGATAACGGACAGACATCCGATCAGAAATACGCAAGGAGGAAGGCTTCTATGTCTATCAGAGAAAATATTGCGGAGATCCGCCGCCGGATCGACGAGGCGGCCCGCGAGACAGGGCGCACCGGCGCGGACATCACGCTGGTGGGCGCCAGCAAGATGAATGACGCCGCCGCCTGCCAGGAGGCTATCGCCGCCGGTATCGACGTGCTGGGCGAGAACCGCGTGCAGGAGATGGTGACCAAGCTGGCGGAGAACGCCTACGACGGCACGCCGCTGCACTTTATCGGGCATCTGCAGCGCAACAAGGTGAAGCAGGTGGTGGGCAAGGCCGCGCTTATCCAGTCCGCAGGCTCCGTGGAGCTGCTGGATGAGATCGAGAAGCAGGCGGAAAAGCTGGACATCGTGCAGGACATCCTGCTGGAAGTGAACATCGGCGGCGAGGCGGCCAAGAGCGGCTTCGCGCCGGAGGCCGTGGAGGCTGCGGCGGCCCATGCGAAAGAGCTGGCCCACGTGCGGGTACGGGGATTGATGACCATCCCCCCTGCCGGTGCGGCGCGGGATGAAAATATGGTATATTTTGAAAAAGTCCATGCCCTATATGTTGACATAAATCGAAAAATGTATAATAATGAGTTAGACTATCTTTCCATGGGCATGAGCGGCGATTTCGCCGACGCCATCCGCGCGGGCAGCAACATGGTCCGCGTGGGTACGGCTATTTTCGGCGCCAGAGATTACACAAAATAACGCGGGAGGTACATTGCAATGGGCTTCATGGACGAGCTGAAGAAGATCATTCATCCCTACGATGATGAGGATTACGATTACGAGGACGATTTCGAGGAGTCTGCCAGGGAGTCCCGTTCCCCGTTTGAGGACCGCAAGGAGGAGCGGCGCGGCGAGGATCGCCGCACCGAGGATCGCAGGTCCGAGGACCGCCACAACAAGGTGGTGAACATCCACGCCACCACCCAGCTGAAGGTTGTGCTGGTGAAGCCGGAGCGCTTCGAGAACGCCTCCGAGATCGCAGACCACCTGAAGGAAAAGCGGACGGTGGTGCTGAACCTGGAATCCACCAACAAGGACGTGGCGCGCCGGCTCATCGACTTCCTGTCCGGCGTGGCCTATGCCGGGGAGGGCAAGATCAAGAAGGTGGCGGCCAACACCTATATCATCACGCCGTACTCCGTGGACATCATGGGTGACCTGATCGACGAGCTGGAGAACAACGGCCTGTATCTGTAAGACTAAGGATCGGAGGGATCATTCATGTTTACACCGCAGGAGGTTTCGGAAAAGGTATTCCCCAAGGCATCGTTCGGCAGCGGCGGATACAGCATGAGCTCCGTGGACGAGTTCCTGGACGCGCTGACGGAGGATTACAGCACCCTGTTCAAGGAGAATGTGACGCTGAAGGCCAAGCTGAAGGTGCTGGCGGAGAAGGTGGAGGAATACCGCTCCACTGAGGACGCCATGCGGCAGACGCTGCTGACCGCCCAAAAGATGGCGGCCAAGCTGGTGCAGGAGGCGCAGGCCGAGAAGGACCGGATGCTATCCGGCGCCAAGGCCGAGGCGGCCCAGGAGATCCAGCGTCTGGAAAGCGAGAAGCAGGCCGCCCAGCAGAAGCTGGCGATGGCCCAGGAGAAGCTGGCGGAGTTCATCCGCCGATCCGATGAGCTGTGTCAGGCCCAGTCCGCGTTTCTGCAGACGCTGCCGGAGCTGGAGCTGGTACCTGCGGCGGCGGAGACGGCGGAGAAGCCCGACGCCGTGGTGGGCGCCATCGAGCAGGACATCCTGACCCAGTACGATGCGGCACCGGAGGAGAAGGCGGAGGAGATGAAGCCCGCCGTCACCGACGAGCCCACCATTCAGTTCCCGCCGGTGAACGACAACGCCGTTCCCACCGACTTCAAGCTCAGTCTGGACGAGTTGAAGTTCGGGCGGAACTACAACGGCGGCAAATAAGACGCACAATCAAAAAAGGCGGCCTGCGGCCGCCTTTTTTCGGAATAGACGCCTGCGGGAAACGCCGGTAAGGGATTGCAGAAACCAGCCGGCCACGCCGAAATGTGCGGTAGGATACGCCGGAGATGCCGGTGGGCCGCGCCGAAATGTGCGGCGGGGCGCCGGCAGCGGGCGGCTGCGGTGAGAGACAGCCGCAGCTCCAACGGTCCGGTGCGGCGCTGGCGAAGGCGGGCAGCCACGATTCCGGCGGGCAGAGGACTATGGCCCCGGCAACGAAGAATGGCGGCTCCGGCGAGGCCGCGCGGACAAACAAGGAGGAGAGCAGATGACGGACAAGCCTATCATCGCGCTGCTGTACGATTTCGACAAGACGCTGTGTACCACCGATATGGAGGACTACGCCTTTATCCCCGCGCTGGGGTACACCCCCGCCCAGTTCTGGGACAAGGCCAACACCTTCGGACGTGACAACCGGATGGACGGCCTCCTGGCTTATATGTACACCATGATCGCGGAGTGCCGCGCCCAGGGGAAACGGCTGGACCGCGATTTTCTGGTACAGTGCGGCCACAGCATGGAGCTGTTTCCCGGCGTGCGGGAGTGGTTTGGGCGCATCAATGCCTTCGGCGAGGAACAGGGCGTCACCATTGAGCACTATGTCATCTCATCCGGCCTGCGGGAGATCATCGAGGGCAGCGGCATCGCCCATGAATTCCGCGAGATCTACGCCTGCGAGTTCTTCTACAACGCGGAGGGGCTGGCGGCATGGCCCAAGCTGGATGTCAACTTTACCAACAAGACCCAGTTCGTCTACCGCATCAACAAGGGCGTTCTGGATGTGTCCGACGACAAGACGCTGAACGACTCCATGCCCGACGACAGCAAGCGCATCCCCTTCACCAACATGATCTACGTGGGCGACGGATTGTCCGACGTGCCGTGCATGAAGATGATGCGGGCCTACGGCGGACAGGCTATCGCCGTGTATCAAGCCGGCAACCGCGCCGGTGTAGAGGACCTGCTGAGCAAGGGACGGGTGGACTTCATCTTCCCCGCCGACTATCGGGAGGGCACGGGACTGGACAGCACCGTGAAGAACATCATCCGGAAGATGGCCATCAGCGATGCCCTCACCGCCGAGAACGTCCAGCAGCTCCAGGCCATCGGGCGGGGCGACCTGCCGGAGCAGGTGGGACTGTTCGAGTGAGAAAAAACTCCGAAAAAAGCGTCTGCAC
>OGYZ01001931.1_pt1 | contig 15183 bp, 20 predicted proteins | sample 1576681 | NCBI WGS metagenome assembly OGYZ01 (sample SAMEA3541480, study PRJEB24748) | human gut metagenome | biome: human gut; feature: human-associated habitat; material: faeces | place: China | collected 2012 | reverse complement strand
GCTTGCTAAATACCTCTTGAATGAAGAAAAACCCAATGATTTGAAGTCCATGGTAAGAAGGTATTTACCAGAATATGGAGATTATGAAAAGCAAGATAAATTCGATAAGATTCCCTGGAATAAAAAAGAATTAGAACCACTTTGTCATTATGGATGTCAAGATACTGATTATACTCTCCGATTAATGCTTTTCTTTGAAAAGAAGCTAATTGACTTAGGATTATATAATACTTATCGTAATTTAATCATGACTGCTTCTAGGGTATTAACTTCTGTAGAAAAGAATGGTTTATATGTAGACAGGGCATTCAACCAAGAATTATTAGATTCTTACTTACCAAAGATAGAAGCAGCTAAGGAAGCAATATATAATTTACCTAGAGTAAAGAAGTTTACTAAACGATATAATCAATCCAAGATTGAAAAATACATTGCTAAATTAGAGGAAGAGATAGAAAATTTAGACCCTAGAGTAGATAAGAGAAAGATACAATCTAGGGAACAAAAGATTGCTAATATACGAGCAGGAGTTTTTACTACGAAAAAGGAATTAGAGTTAATTAGACCTGTAAGTTTAGGTAGTTCAGTAGATTTACCTCAATTAATGTATTCAGAGGAAGGATTTAATTTTGAGGTAATCAAAAAGAATGATTCTGGTAAACCAAGTACTGATGAAGAAACTCTTACTAACTTAAGATTAACTGTCAAAAAACCTGATTCACCAAAGGCAGTATTCTTGGATAGTTTATTAGAGTTGAGAGGTTTAGAGAAAATGTATAAAACCTATATTGAAGGTTGGCATGAGAAAACCCAAGATGATGATAGATTACATGGAAGATTCCTTATTCATGGAACTACTTCAGGAAGGTTATCTTCAGCAGAACCAAATGCTCAACAAATACCTAAGACTTCAGTAGACCCAAATATAAAGAAGCAATTAGTTGCTCCAAAAGGAACTCTATATATTGCTAGTGACTTTAGTCAAGCAGAGTTAAGAATCATGGCTCACTTATCTGGAGATGAAACTTATCTGAATGCTTTTAACTCTGGTCAGGACCCTCACTTGGCAATTGCTGCTACCAAATATCATGTTCCTTATGAAGAAGCTTTAAAAATATATGAGGATGAAAATCACCCAGATCATAAGATATGGAAGGTAAGGAGAAAGCAAGCTAAACAGATTGCATTTGGACTTATTTATGGAATTGGTGCTAAATTACTAGCAGTAAAATTATCTGACCCAAAATCTGGTATCATAGTTACACCAGAAGAAGCCCAAAAGGAAATGGATATATTCTTTGGTCAACATCCCAAGTTAAAAACCTTCTTAAAGAAACAAGAGAAATTCCTTAGAAAGAATGGCTACTTAGTTTCTTTATTTGGTAGAAAACGAAGATTACCCCAAATTTATTCTTCAGATAGAGGAGAAGAAGCTTATGCTTTACGATTAGCCTTGAATTTCCCTTGTCAATCTGCAGCATCAGATATGTGTTTATTTGGAAGTATATTAATATACTACCTTATGAGACAAGGAAAATTACCTTCTACAAAATCAGTATGCTTAGTCCATGATGCTAATTATCAAATCACTAAACCAGAAAACATAAACACATGGAGTATTTATGAGATGTGGCAAATTTATCGAAACCCATTAACTAAGCCTTATTTCGGTTTTCAGATAGACGATGTCACTATGGACATGGACTTTGTCATAGGTAGATCGATGGCAGAAGAATTACCCTTTATCCCAGGTTATGATTATAGGAAAATGCTTGAACCCGATTTTTCAGTAGAAGAATACATGGAAGAGCATAAGAAATATAAACATATACCTATTTCAGAGTATAAGAAACGTTTTAACAAACAAATGAAACAATATGAAGAAGATTTTAAACGGACCCACGGTATGGAGAGCTAAATGCCCAGTATGTGATTGTGAATTTGAATATGATGTAAGTGAAACTATAAAGGTTTATGATAAAACTACTCTGGATGTTTTTAGGATAATATCATGCCCAGGTTGTAAAACCAATATAAAGCATTCAGATTCAGTATCTACCACTACAGAAACGAGAAGAGAGGATACTATGACAACATAACTAATTAAAATTTTAGATTATGGAAAATGACACATTAAAGAAAGAGGCTGACAAGGTAATCAGTGTAACTTACATGTTATCTGGAGTATTAGAACAATCATTCCAAGAAATGGATGAAATTTTGGATAGATTACACAAAAGACTTCACCATGAAGACCGAAGGTTAATCAACTCTATCCGAAAACATATAAAATTTCTCAATTCAAACATAGAATCTCTTAGAACTCATTCACTTTCTAAGATGGATGAAGAAACAGTAGAATGTTTTGATGATACTACTCTTAGATTTTATGTAATCTTCATGAAATTGCTTGAAGTTGCTGGTATAGATTACCTTTGCGATTTACGATTATACTCTCTGTATAATCTGTTAGACAAATATCAATCCCTTACTAGTTATCCCAAATTAGATTCTAGGGCTAAGATTGCTTTCCTACAAGTTAAGAGAGATATCGAAAGTGGTCAGTATTCTGCAGAAGATATGAAAAACGTTTTTAAGTTGAAAGATGAAAACCGAGATAAATAAACTTAAGGTAGTATTTGAGGGTAGAACTTTAGAAATAGATATTCAAAAGGAATTATCTATCAATGAGAACTTATTAAATTCTCAGCTAAAGGATTCTCCCTCTAGTTATTATATACTTGCTTCATTAAGAGATAAGTATATAAAACAAAGAGATGCTTTAGCAAGAGAAAAAGAGGAAGCATATTCTGCTGCATGGGTATTTATAAAAGATTCCAATGAGAGGTTCAATAATGATTACGTATCTCATAAAGCTAATATAAACCCCAAATATAAATCTATTTGCAAAAGGTATCTAAAGGCTGCAGCTAAAGCTAATAAATTTATAGCTATCTGTAAAGCTTATGAGAGTAGAGAGGGCATCTTAAGAACTCTTAATGCCAATATCCGTAAGTTACAGTAGGAACTATAGATAAAAGATTACTAACTAAATTTTATAAATATGTATAATTTACAACTTATATCAACTCTAGTAGCTAAGAAGCTTGGTAATAGTATTCCAGGTTTACCCGTAGAAAATAAAATCTTGGTATATTCTCCCAAAGAGATTAATACCACTGCTTCTGGTATTATTATCCCGGATATGGTAAAGGAAGGAGTTCCCCGTAAGGGTGTTGTTATTAAATCTGGTGTAATCACAGAAGAATATCAAACCTACAGAGATCACGTGGAAATTGGTCGTATAATCGAATATGGATTGTATGCTGGTAAAGAACATCAATTCGATAAAAACTGTTTACCTCAGGAATTACAACCCTTTTATGAAAAGGGTCTGTTCACCGTATTAGCTTTAAATGAGATTTCATACTCAGAACCCAATAACTTAGATTGATATGATTAAAGATAAGGACAAAAAGAAAAAGGAATTATCTTCTAGTGGCATGACTACTAAAGATAAGATGTTAGCCCGGAAAAAACAATTAGAATCCAAGGGTAATGGTAGTGGATTGGTATTCCCTAAAGAGGGAACCTTAAGAATGAGAATCAAATCTCCAGGCGATGATCAAGAATTGGGTATTGAATTGATTCAGTTCTATCTGAATAAAGATTTGGGAGGAGTTATTTCTCCGGCTACTTTTGATGAACCATGCCCATTTATGGAAAAGTACCAAGAACTGAAAAACTCAAAAGACCCAGATGACCAGGAACTTGCAAAGATGCTGGTACCAAGAAGAAAATACGTAGTGGGTGGAATAGTATATTCAGATGAGAAAGGTACTAAGGTAGATTATGAAGGAAAAGATAAGGGAGTATTAATCCCAAGATCAGTATACCAGGATATTATCGACCTTTACTTGGATGAAGACGAAGCTGGAGATATGACAGACCCAAGAACGGGATATGATATAAAGATTATCCGTTCTGGTTCAGGTAAGAATGATACTACATATTCTGCTCGTGCATGTAAACCTACTAAACTAGATAAGAAATATTCTGGTAACGTAGACCTTGAATCTATCGTAAGATCTCAAATTAAGGATTATGATGAATTAGAAGAGACTTTGGCATCATTCTTAAAAGAAGGCAGAGATTCTGATGAGGAAGATGAAAAACCAAAGAAGAAAAAGAAAGGTATTCATAAAGATCACTACATGGATGATGATGAACCTAAGAAGAAAAAGAGAAAGAGAAAGTATAAGTCAGATATTTGATAAATTGGTTTTATAAATGGTTGGTAGAGGAGGTAATTCAAGAAATTGGTTATCTCCTTTATTTATGTTAATACATTACAGTATGGCAAAAGGAAAAGTGGGTTTAAAAGTTCCCTCTAAAAACGAATTACTAAAGAAATATGGGTCATCAATAGTACTTGCTTCTGAAACAAAAGAAACAGGTCTATGGTTACCAAGTACTTTCTTTGCATTGAATTATACCTTTGGTGGAGGAATCCCATTTGGTAAAATCCTAGAAGTAGCAGGAGAAGAATCCTCTGGTAAATCACTTATAGCTTACAACTTTGCTTATTCATGCCAGCAATTGGGAGGTCATGTAATATGGGTAGATGCTGAACAATCTTGGATGAATTCATGGGCTCAAACTAATGGAGTTGATCCAGAAAGAGTTACAGTAGTAAATGATACTCGTATCGAAAATGTTGCTGATGCAGTAGCAGACTTAGCCTTATATTTCAGATCTCAGTTAACACACAATGAACCAATACTTCTGGTAATAGATTCAGTTGCTGCTATGGATTGTGCAGATAACATAGATTCTAAAATGACTGATGCTAAGGCAGAGATGGGAGGTAGAGCAAAGGCTTTGTATAAATACTTCCGTATCAGAAGCGAATTATTTTATCGACTGGGAGTTACACAGATTTATATTAATCAATTAAGAACTGCATTGAATGTTGGATTCGGAAAAGATAATACAACAACTACAGGAGGCGCAGCACTTAAGTTCTACGCTTCAATCAGAGCTGCTTTCTATTCAGGAAGATCTATCACTGTTAAGCAAAAGGGTAAAGAACGCAAAGCTGGGAAACTCGTCACGGTTCGACTTATTAAAAATAAAGTTGCTCCTCCAAGACCTACAATCAGCAAATGCCCAGTATACTTCAATCCTAAGTTCCATGAGGTTGGATTTGATAGATGCTTTGGATTAGAAGATGTATTGGTAGAAAATGATATAATCATTAAATCCTCTGGTGGAGTATATAAACTCAAGGATAAAACTCTTGCAAGAGGAGAAGAGAAATTTCAAAAGCTTTTGGAAGAAGATGATGATCTAAGAAGAAAGCTTTTAAGGAAAGCAGATATAAATACCATTGGTACTACTCGTAAGAAACTAGAAGCTCTTACAGAAAACTGTTATCCCATAGATGGAGTAGAATACGAATCCTATAATGAATCAGAAGACGAAGAGGAGGAAGACGATGAGTAAGAAAACAATATTACTAATAGATGGAGAGAATATACTTCATCAAAGTTTCCACAAATTCGAAAAGCTTAAGTCTACTGATGGAAAACCAAGTGGAGCAATATTCGGATTTTTTAGATCATTACATGGGTTCTTACATAGGTGGGACCCAGATGAGGTTATTATAACTTTTGATAATGGACACTCTCCTTATAGAGAGGCTTTGTTACCAGATTATAAGGGACATAGGAAAAATATTTCAGTAGATTATGAATCTCTTCAATCTCAAAAACGTATTATTATGGGTATGCTTAAGCTCCTAAGAATTAAATATGTTTTTGATAAGCATAATTCTACTAAATATGAAGGAGATGATTTCTTAGCATACCTAGTTTTAAATAAAAAACCCACTGAGAAGGTAATCATAATATCATCCGATAAGGACTTTAATCAACTTATCGGTAAAGACGTAAAAATAAACAATCCAAGAAAAGATGAGATGATTCATCAGGGTAATTGTAAGGAACTATTCGGATACTCCCCTGAAGAAACAGTAGATTACCTTTCAATGGTGGGAGATACTTCGGATGATATTAAAGGTATACCAGGTATTGGTCCTGTAAAAGCTAGGAAAATATTGGACGAATATGGTACTTTGGATAAATTTCTAGAGCATCATCATCAAACTTCTCATGTAGAGATTGCAGAAAGGAATAAGAAGCTTATAGATTTAAGATTATTTCAAAAAGAAGTACCATTATCCAAGTTACCTATGAAAAAGTTTGCTAATAAGGAGATAAAATACAAGAAATTCAAAGAAGTCTGTATCGAATACTCTTTAGCATCCTTTATGACAAATGAATTTATGAAACCATTTAAAGATTTGTTATCATGAAAAGAATTATGTTTGTAGGGCCAAGTGGAATAGGAAAAACCACTTTGGCAAAGTTCATAGAAACCAAATATGGTATACCCTTTATATCTGGTAGTATGTCAGATTTAATGCCAGATACAAAAGAGATGCACCATGCTGAGTTTTTACACCAAGAATGTGGAGAACTCATAAACAAGGATTATCAATTGTTGAATCTGAGAAATAAGCTTTTCAAGGATAAAGAAACTTTTGTAACAGACCGTAGTTATGTAGATTTAGCAGCTTATTTCATATATAAACAATCTACTAATATCCCCGAATGTGAAGTAGATGCTTTCTTAGATATATGCAAAGATCTTACAGTTCAACAATGTGATTTATTAATATACCTTCCCTTGAGTATGTACAATATGAAAGAATGGCCAATGGAAGACAATAAGAAGAGAATCATAAATAGATATTATCAGGCTCAGATGTCAGATATAATGGGTAACCTGTTAACTCAGTGGAGTACTTTAAGTGTAATAGATATATTAGTAGTACCCCAATTAGATTTCTACGACAGAATACACATGATAATGTCAAGATTGGATTAATATGAAGAAACAAGTAATAGCAATAGTTTTCTCGGATTTACACCTAAATTTATGGGCTAAGTTCAATGAAGACAATAAAAGAACCCTGAATCATTTCAGGGTTTTGTCGATTATACAAGAGAAATGTAAAGAGTATGATTGCCCAGCACTATTCTGTGGAGATTTCTTCCATAAGCCAGAAACTATGGATCAAGATCTTATGGAATTGACCTATGAGAAATTTAAGGAATTAGAGTTAAGAGAAAACCAGGTAGAGATATTCTCTATATCAGGAAACCACGACTTAAAGAAAGTTAGCTTTATAGGTAATAAACCTTTTTCATGGGTTAAGTTCTTAGAACAATTTGGGATAGTGAACCTAGATTATGGTAAAAGATGTCTGGGTATGAATGCAGTAGTATACGGTATACCCTACATAGATCACAATGTAGGTTTATCTGAATATCTGAAAAATATAAAGCTTGATAAGAATGCTGATAATATCCTTATGCTTCATACTGATTATCCTGGAGCAAAAGATACGGATGGCAGAGAAATTGATTCAGTAGAAAATCTAAATCTGAATGTACTGAATAGGTTTGATTTAATTATTTGTGGTCATATACACAAACCACAAAGATTATCAAAGAAGGTTTATATGATTGGTGCTCCTTTACAACAAAGAAGAACCGATAAAGATTGTAAACTGGGATATTGGAAACTTTATTCGGATTTATCTATGGAATTTATAGAACTGAAAGGATTCCCAAAATTCTTAGATGTTGAATCCGAAGATGAAATTAAGGATGATGGCAATTATTATACCATTTTACCCAAGAAAACTAGTATTCAAGTAAATATAAACCATAAGATTACTAAGCAAGTTTCTAAGAAAACTCTAGCAAAAAGGTATTTAAGGGAGAAAGGCATAAAGGATGATGCTAAGAAACAACTTTTAATTGATACTTTAAACAAAGCTGAATCATGTTGACATTTACAAGGTTAAATATACAGGGATTCTGTTCTATAGATTCCTTCAGTTTACAATTAAACCAAGATTGTACGGTTCTTATCAAAGCTCCTAATGGTTTTGGGAAATCAACTTTACTGAATGCCTTGGTATGGGCATTATATGGGAAAAATATAAAGGGAGTATCTGAGGTAAATACTTGGAAAGAATACCAACCCAAAGATTATAAGGGAACCATGGTAGAAGTATTTTTTCAGAAAAACCAAGATTCCTATAAGGTAATCAGATGTCAAAAATTCAAAGATTACCTAGAGGATGGTGCTAAGGGAAATGATAGACTCATAATCATTAAAAATGCCGAGATTATTAATATCAAGGGTAAGAATGAATTACAGAATGCCATCAATAAAGAACTAGGATTATCCTATCTGTTATTCATGAACTCAATTATGTTCGGTCAGGGTATTAAGAGATTAATCCAAGAATCTAATTCGGATAAGAAAAAGCTTTTTGAGGAAGTATTCGATTTAGAATACCTAAATTTAGCAAAGGGTATAGCTAATCAAGATAAGGCAGTTATCTTAAATGAGATTAATCAATTAGAATCTGAATCCCTTTCACTAAAGAAAGAATTAGAGGCCAATAAAGAAGCTTACTTCGATTTGAGGTCAAGGGAGAAATCCTTTAAGAAGGATCTCAGAGAAAAATCTAGGAAATTAAAGGAGGAACGAAAAGACCTAACTGCGTTACTTATTGCAAAACAAAAACATATTTCAGATGAGGTAGATGTAGCAATAGAACAAAAGGTAAGAAATCAGACTAAAGCAGTACAAGAGATAAAGAATCGAATTAAGATAAACAAGGAAACTCTAAGTACTCCCTTAAATGAACTGGTGGATGAGTCCATAGAATTAATAAAGAATAAACAATATAAGAAAGCCTTGAAAATGCTTACTCCAATCAGTAAAGCATTTAAAGAAAGGGAGGAACTTCAAAGCTTATATGAAGAATCCGTAGAGAGATTAGATGAACTAGAATTTAACTGCAGTAAGTATAAGACTCTAGTTAAAGAATGTTCCGATATTGCTTCAGATTTGGCAGATATAGACCAGGAAATAAAAGACCTTAAGAATCAGAAACTAAAGGTAATGTCTACTAAATACAAAGAAAGACTAAAAAAGATTCGTAAGGATTTAAGAAAGGTAGATGAAGATTACCATAACCGAGAACTAGAGTTAGAGAATTATAATTGGTTGATAAATGACCCTCTTGGTAACAATGGAATCAAGGCATATCTATTTGATTCATCCCTACATTTATTAAATCGTACTCTAGCTAGTTATTCAGAAGTATTAGGTTTTAGAATTGAGTTTAACATTGATCTTAATTCAACTAGAAAGGATTTTGTTACCCTTATAGAAAGGGATAATCACATTATTGATTATGATGAACTGTCAGGAGGTGAAAAGACTTTGGTAAATCTATGTATGGCTTTCGCAATGCACGAATCTTTAACTGCAAGTAAGGGTATTAATCTGGCATTCTTAGATGAAGTATTTGAATCTCTAAGTTCTGATAACATAGAATTGGTAATAAACCTAATAAAACACATATTCAACGGTAAATCATTATTTTTAATAACACATCACGACTCATTACCTTTATCAAATACTAAGATCCTGCAAGTAGAGAAAATCAAGGGCCTTAGTTATTATAAACCACTATGATCCATAAACAATACAATGAAATTATGGCAAATAGTAAAAAGAAAGGTAATCGATTTGAACTCAAAGTCTCAAAATGGTTTACGGAATGGACTTCTTTCAAATTCGGCAGAACACCTTACTCTGGTGCAAATCATCAGAGTAGGGATTTGTCTTCGGATATTATGTGTCAGGATGAAAGACATGCCCATAGATGTAAAATCTCGGTAGAATGTAAAAACTACAAAGACATCAAATTCGAACATGTATTATTGGGTAATAAATCCTGTGATATATTAAGATTCTGGGAACAAGCAAGTAAAGATGCTAAAAGGGCAAAGAAGGTACCAATCTTATGTATGAGATACAATTCAATGCCTGCAAATGAGTTTTTCTTTGTAGTAGATTATAAACTCGGTAGTATTATAGCTCAGTACATTACTAAGTCCATGTATATTCAAGTTCCCGGTAATACTTTTATGGTATTCATGGCTAGTGAGGTATTAAAAGTACCATACAAGATGATTCACAAACAAGCTAAGTTAATCGTAAAAAACTCATAATATGAAAAAACGTATCCCATACTCCTATGTAATCTTCTACCTAGAAAGAAAGTATTATCACCTTATCGAGAAAGAGTTAAAAGAAAAGGGATACGAAAATATCAAGGTTATTATCCCTACTCTGGATATACTTAAGAGAACCGTTAAAGGTAAGATGGTATTTGAATCTGTTCCTATACTTTTCAATTATGGCTTTATGAGAATGCCCACTGAAAACGCATTCTCAAGGCCATTTTTAAATAAGCTAAAACGAAATATCTCAGGCATAAGAACATTTCTTAAATCTACCGAGACAATGCACGAAAGAAAAAAGAAGGTACGTATTGATAATGCTGAAGACTTCGATGATTTTTCATTAGTTGCAACTTGTTCTAGAAAAGATGTAAGAAGGTTCATAAGATTAGCAAAAGCAAATAAGAAATACTCTGTTGATGATCTTATGAATGTAAAACCTGGAGATTATATCGTTTTAAAGGGTTATCCCTATGAAGGTATAGATGCTACAGTATTAGATGTAAATTACTCAAATAGAACAGTAAAAGTACTCATTTACCCAGAACATGGTAAAATGGAAGTAACTCTTGATTTTGATAGTGTTCTTTACAGTGTATATCAGGATTCAGACCCAGATAAATTACACTGTAATAACTTTGACTATGACCCAAATTCTATTACTTCTGAAAAGATAGAAGAGAACATTAATAAAAGGAGGCGTTAATATGAATGAATACCAAAAGAAAGCATGGGACTGTTTGACTCCAACTGAGCAGCAGTCCCTTTTTCTTCAGCTATCAGAGAGTAAATCCTCTTGGGAAGCTGGAGAGATATTAAAATTATCTCATTATAAGTACCTAGAAATAAAAGAAAGGTCTGAAAAGTTCTTCCGATTATTTTCGGATTTCTTCGAAATACATGAGTCAATATTTAGACCAGATTGCCCATGTGAAAGAAACTTCCAGGATTATATCGAGGCTTGCATAGAAAAAAGGATGAAAAGGAAAGAGGCTCTACTAAATACTGGAGATGCCTCCCAATTAGTTCCTAAGGTAAATACTCGTAATCTAGAAAGAAATATAAGAAGACTACAAGGTTCAGATAATGAATGGGATAAACATTCTCTAGGTTTGATATTAGAATTCGATAGATGGAATAACTTTAGGATATTACCCAGGCAAGTACAGCAACCCTCTGCTTTCAAAAGAAGAGCCAATAAGAAAGAAAAGATTTATATCAACTACTTATTGAAAAAAGTACCAGAATGGGTTCATACTAAACTAAGAGAAAGGTTTAAGTATAAGGTAAAGCCTAGTATAAAGAAATGGTGGGTATGTTTAATATCTGAAGATTTATATACTGATGGATATTTATTACTTCCCGTAAGACCCACAGATGAGGTAATGAGGGAATTTAGTAAATTCTATATGTACATATTCGAGGATAAGGATGATGCAGATACATTTGGATTCATGGTATCTAAATTCAATGCCAAGACTACTACTGTAAAACTAGGTCAGAAGTTTTGGCCAGAATATAGATTATGTATCGAAAAGGCTTTGAATTACAATCAGGTAAATAACATGGATTTCAATGTGAAGCAATTGGATATGGCCTATAACACTCACATAAAACGAAAACCAAAGAAGAAACCTCAACCAGGAGCTGCTAGAGTGAAAGAAGACTCCTTCTATTGATCCTCAGCTAATATTAAAATAATAAGTAGAATATTTTTCTATATAATATATAAGTATTATATTTGCATCAGAAAATTAATTAGACAAAATTTTAATATAGACAATATGAAGAATACCAACTTAGACATCCGCTTTAACAAAGCAAATAATATCCTCAACCAATTCAGTGATAGCTGGGAGGATGATAAATTGAACCTATTACCTAATTTCCCAAAAATTAAGGATATGGTATCAAACCACATTATTCAAGAGAATTACTTATGGTTAATCACTTATGATTTACCTAATGATCTCTTCGATAAGATTGATAACATGGGATTAGTTCCCTATGAGTATGTAACTCATGAAGAATTAACTCAAACCTATTACAATCAAAGATTTTAAAACTATGGCAAAAAAGAAAAAAGATAAACCAGCTCCATCAAAGGAAAAACAAAATTTCCTAGGAGCTGCAGGTAGAAACATGAAGTACAAGGATCTTAAAAGAAAGGCAGTAATCCTTGGTATGCCTTTTCCTGATGCTTGTGCTGCAGGAGTATTTGATTTAATCAAGTATATCAGTAACTCTACTAACAAACCCGATAAATCCTTAATTGACCAGTATGATGAATGGGCAGATAAACAATTGGAAGCAATTGGTTATGATAAAACTGACCCAATCCGTAATTCAAGATTAAGATTAGGATTCTTAGGAGAAGAAGGAGAAGATGGCATTCGAAAATTAAAAAGAGTACCAGGTATAAAGAAACCCAAAGAAAAGAAACCTCCAAGAGAAAGAGATTCTTTTAATCTAATCAAGGGTACTAAGAAATCCTACTGTTATGAATTAACCGAAAAGGGATTTGACCAAGAGAGAGTAGTAAGGAGAATGAAAAAGAAATTCCCTGATGCTAATGAGAAATCCATTCAACTCTGGTACAGGGCTGCAAAAAGGAAATTAAATGGTAAAACTAACAAGGGATAATCGGAAAATATACCCAGACTTAATATATGTATGGACTTGGAGGCCTGATGAATATTGGGGATGGACCAAATATCAATATGCAACAGAAAGTAAATACCGAACCGAGAAGTTGTTATATAAAAAACATATATGTGGTTTAGGATTCTTTTCAAGATACCATGCTAGAAGAACCATAACTCTTTTATTAGGAGTAGATGCCAATTTATACATTCATACTATCAAGGGTAAGAATCTTATAAAACAAGGCATAACTGATTTACCCAAGAAAGGTCATCAATCGATATTCTTTAAGGGTAAGCCAACTAAAATACGAAGATTTATCTTTCCTGCTGAAGCAAGAATGGATAAACATAGGAGAAGGCATTTTGTAGTAAGAATGAATAAAATTTATAAGAAACATGGAAGAAGGGCATTCAACAGGGCATACCAAATTGCATTATACGGGTATAGGGATGAATTCTCACCTGAATATCGAAAGCAAAAGAGATTACAGGTCCATTCTGCTATCCTACAGGAGATACAACAAGCTGAGTCAAGGGGAAAAGAACCAATTTAACCTTGATTGCTTGAATCATCCTCCCAGGATTTGGCAAATAGCCTTATTCCTTACCAAGGTATATCATATTAAGTTCAATCGTATCCTATTCAAAAAAGCCTACGATTTCTTAGATGACTTTGGGGAAGCTTCTCTGAAATTTCAGAACCAGGTTAATATCCCTGATAAATATACTATAAGGGAATTACAATGGGAGCTATGGAAACCTCTATCCCAATATAAAATAAGGGATAAGTATGCTTACTTTATGACCAATAGGAAACTAGATTCAGAAATTTGGGTCTACCCAATAAGATTTTCTGATAACTATGAAACTTCGAAAAAAGGAAAATATCAATCATACACAGAAATGATGGGTAAATTGGGTTTTCCAGGTTTAACTAAAATATCATATAGCGATGAACACTAAATTAGAACAACATGGACCATATAATCCATTTGAGGGCAAATCCTTTAAGATTATGACCTATAATCAAGTGGACCAAGCAATAAACTCTGAAGTAGTTGAAATAACTTCACAGGAACAGTTTAATACCGTTCTAGAAAACATAAAACAATTTAATAATGCACATGAATCTTTGGGACCATTCCTAAAGAAGTATAAAAAGCTTATAACTGAGTGATTAACTATATTCATTAACAAACCATTAAAATTAAACAATTATGGCTAAGAAAAAAGAAACTAAGAAAGTTGAACTTAAAGAAGTATCTAGAGTAGAAATCAACGGTAACATCATCATTACTTACGAAGATGGCTCTGTAAAGATTATCCCGGCTCCCATTATGCTGACTGCAGATCAGGCATCTGAAATCTTCGGTTCAGAAGACGAAGAGGAGGAAGAATCTGATGACGATGAGGACGAAGAAGAATCGGAAGATGACGAAGATGAAGATGATTCTGAAGAGGATGAGGAAGACGAAGAAGATGAAGAAGACGAGGAGGAAGAGGAGGAAGAAGAGGAAGAACTGACTGGAGAAGCTCTTGCTGAAATGGACTTCGAAGAATTGGAAGATGTTTGCGATGACAAAGACCTTGATACTGATCCAGACGACTTCGATGAAGAAGACATTGAGAAACTCCGTAAAGCAATTGCCAAGGAATTAGGTATCAAATTGCCCGCTAAAAAAGAAGCTAAGGGTAAAGGTAAAAAGGGTAAAAAATAACCCATTTACCTAGCATAAAGGGTAGGGATCATCTCCTACCCTAAAAATTAACTACTATTAGGTTATGTAGAAGTCACAACTTATTTATAACACAACTTTTAAAAACTTATTAAGATTATGGCAAAGAAAAAAGAAGACACCAAGAAAAAGGGTGCTAAGGAAAAAGATCCCGAAAAAGAAGCTAAACGCAAAGCTCGTATGGAAGCTATTAAAAACCGTCCTGCAGGTCAGAGACCGAACGGTAAACAAATCGATGTTATCAAGATTTCTGATAACTCAGAAGTTCAGAACTTCGGTTATGCAATCAAAACAAAGAAAGGTGCTCAGGGAGTATTGGTAACTTCAGTATTGGTAGTAGATGGTGCTCCAGTAAACACCTCGGTTGCTTTTGTTCCCGGAGAATTGGCAATTAAGTCAAAGAAAGGACATGGTATCATCACTACTCCGAAGTCAAAGAAAGAAAAAGACACTGACGAGGAAGTAGATGAAGAAGAAACTTCTGAAGAAAACGAAGACTAAACTCCATAAAGATTATACATTATATCAATTATCCAAAGCCCATTGCCCATAAAGGTGATGGGCTTTTTTTATTTTCATAACCTATGGTAACCAAAGAGGAGATAAGAAAGAATATACAAATCA
>OGYZ01001921.1_pt1 | contig 15239 bp, 16 predicted proteins | sample 1576681 | NCBI WGS metagenome assembly OGYZ01 (sample SAMEA3541480, study PRJEB24748) | human gut metagenome | biome: human gut; feature: human-associated habitat; material: faeces | place: China | collected 2012 | reverse complement strand
ACGGGATACTCCATGTACCTGAATAGCGTGTACTTTACCGGTACGGTACGGCAGCTGAAACCTGACGGTACACCGGTATATACGGCCAATGACCGTGGAGAGTGGGCATCCGGTGAAAATTATGCCTTTTATGACCGGGTTTCCCATGATGGCGGCATTTGGCTGTGTGTAAGCGAGAGCGGCAGTGCATCTGAACCTGCAGAAGGAAATTCGGACTGGTTGCTACAAGTGAAACCGGGAACGGACGGAGCTGATGGCAAGAACGGTCAGGATGGCGCTCCGGGCAGGGACGGCGTGGACGGAGCACCGGGACAGGATGGCATTTCGGTCAGTAACCACGGAAAATGGCATACCGGTCTTAAGACACCTTATCTCGGACTGGTGAAAATGGGTGGAAAGGTGTTTTTATGCAAGGTTAGAAACGGAACGTCAAATCCACCCATGTGGACGGTTACCACCAAGGACGGAAGACGTATACTCCAGACGCAGGACGGTGGAAAGACCTATGGCTACATACTGACCGGCGAGTACAACTCCGAAGAGTACGATATGGTGGTGGAAAACGGGGAGAACGGCCTGCAGGGATGTATACTCCGCAAGGCTGAATGGGTGTCCGGAGTAGAGTGGCGTAACGATGAGTCACTGGCTGGCGGTACACGGTACGTTGATGTGGCACTGGTCAGGGATAACGGTACGGAGACTGGTTGGCGGGCATACAAGTGCCGGGTGACGCATATGAGTAGCGGGGGAAATGCGCCGGGAAACAGTACGTATTGGGAAGAGTTCGGACTTAATACAGCAGCCATATTCACATCGCTTATTGTTGCTAAAAATGCGATGATAGACTTCATGCAGGGGAACGAACTTCGTATTAGAAAGGATGACGGGACGGTGACTGCCGGCCTTAGCGGTTCCCAATCCGGTGAAAAGATACGGATGTGGGCAGGTAGTTCTACTCCTGATGATGCCCCCTTCCGGGTTACTGAAGACGGAAAAGTACATGCAGAAAATGCGGAAATAACCGGAGAAGTCAATGCGATAGGCGGTACTTTTAAAAATATCAAGTCGCCCAATAACTCCTTTGTTATTAAAGAAAACGGGGACATAGAAATAACCGGCAAGGTATCCCCCTCTATGAACGGAAAGCGTATTGTGATTGATTCAGCTACGAACAGTCTTAGAATGTACGGCTCCGATAATCTGTTGGCGGGAACTATAGATTTCATCGGTGAAGGTGGTAGTACATATCCCCGTATGAAATTAATCGAGTATGTTTCCGGAAATCCAAGATATATTGTTTTAATAAGACCTCAGCTAATAAATGTATCAGAGAATGATGGCAATGACTTTTATGATGTCATGATAAATACAAATGGAATAAGCTTTTTAAAAAATAATGTGGTAACTAAATCTTATCCTAATAAATAAATGCTATGAGAGTATTTTATAAAAGTAAATTAGCAAAGTGGCTGTTGTGGCAGGGCTACAGCACCATTACTTTAGGCTGTTTCGTCTTTACCAAGAAAAGCAAGGCGGAAATGAAAACACGCGTTCTTAACCATGAAGCTATTCATGTAAGACAGTGGGAGGAATGCATGATTGCTTCGATGGTTCTGTTGACGCTTGTCATGTCCCTTACCGGGTTCAACGTATGGATGTATTTGTTGTGTCCGTTGTGGTTCTATTTGCAATATGGACTGGAATATGCCGTTTCTCGTGTTTACCATTCTTTCAAAGATATACATGGAGCGGATGGGAATAAAATATCGTATGGAAATTCAGCGTTCGAGATGGAGGCAAAATCCAATGAAGAAATAGACCGTTATCTGGATGTTAGGAGACCTTTTGAATTCGCGAGATACTACGGAAAAATATGATTTTTAATTTACAAAAACGAGATAATAGTTAATTGTTAAATTGGGCTGATTTTTGTAGTAGAAATGACGCCCCTAAAATGTACAAGATATGGGTGAAGATATAAAAATGAGTGATTTTAACGAAGCGGAACTCGTAAAAATATTGGGATTGGATTCTGCCGGTAATTCCAAAAAAGAAGAGTTGGCAGCTATGATAGCAAGATGTCTATCGCCTTATGTGATGCTCAAGTACAATGGGGTTATAGAAAAAGGGAGCAACCTGAATGATTTGCAAAATGGTGCTTATTATTATTTTGTCGAAACCGGAGAAATCAGTAATTCTCCAGGGCTTGATCGCTTTGCTCTACTACAAATAGAAGTTGGTACTTTTGGGCTACAAATTGCATTCGCTGTCGTTGACAGAGGAATGAAATGGCGTACAAAACATGGTGGTGATGACTGGCAGTCCTGGAATGCAATATCCTTTACTTAATTTTTCAACAAACATGGATAATGTTTTTTAATGTGATATCTTCTGCCCCTTAAATGTACAAGATATGCGTGAAGATATTAAGGAAAATGAAATGAGCGGTGGCGTACCGGTCAGAATGAGAGGCATAGATGCAGATGGGAATAGCATAACACCAACAATGGAAGAAGTGACCGATGCACTACCAGGAGAACAAAAGTACGACAGAGGAGTGTATTATTCACTGCCTAAGTCCATTGTATCTGTCCATAAACCAACTGGAGGCAATGAAATTAAGACCATAACGTTATTAAAAATAGGAGACTATAACACGTCCCATTTTAATTTCTTTGAGGTTTTTACTATTCCATTTTACTCGAATAACCATTGCTTACCCGGCTGGTGCAAGGTTCATTATGCGCCTGCTGGTACACTCCAAAGTGATGTCGCTCATTCTGAATTCGGATGTTTCTCTAATTTAAGGCAGCTAAGCTATAAAGGGAACATTTATTTGGCTATTGATGTACTGGTGAATCAGTATGGTTCTGCGTATATTGCTCTGACCGGTTATCATGAAGATACATCACAGATAATGGATGTTACCGGAGATTTTACAGAAGTTCAATAAGATGAACATACAATGAGGAAACTGCAAAGTCCTCATTGTATGCCAGTATTTCCATTAAGATGTAAAAGATATTTTCTTCCAATCAGACCAAAAACGAGTTTTGAAACGATAAAAAATAGCACCATTATATGTGAAATAAAGTTGTTTGGAGCAATTTATATCCCAATGTAAATGGAAAAGGATACAACCTTGTGTTTGTTCTGATCCAGATGGAACGTTTTCGCATTTATCGCCAATAGGATATATTCCACTTGTTTCTATTTTATCCAAATCAGTAATAGAACTACTGTAAATTACAGCACCTATTAAACAAGCTAAGTCGCTCTTTTTTATTTTTATTTGACTTCCATCTACGAGTTCACCATATATGTATTCCGCACTCGTAACCTGCGGGAAGACATTCATTTTAATATCCTCTGCCATACCTTGCATATTTTAGGGGCAAATGATACAGCATAAGAATATAGGAGTTATAAATATAAATAATTGGGTATAAAATCCTTACTGGTTGAGATGTTGAATTGTCCCATGCAGTATATTTTTAACAGCCCCTGCATTCAACTCATCGGATATTTCTATATTCACCCAACTAATCACCTTGGCATCTATTGACACGAAGCATTCCATATTAAAATCAAGGTATAAATCACGGAATATTCCATCTCTATCAAATGTGCTTCTTAGCTGTTTTATATATGCTTCGGAAAACATTGTTTTACATCCATATAAAGTACCATGAAGAGTATTGTCAGCACTCTCGTTGGCAATATTGAATAGATATGATGCCTGTCTATATCCCCAACCACCATAGTTATATTCATGCACAGATAAATTTATTGTGGAAAAACCGTACCCTAATTCATCCAAACTGAAAGAGCCGATTTTCAAACATTTATCAGCCGGTACATGTATAATGTCTGAAACTATTTTATATGGAGACATTATCAGGCCTGCTAAATCCCTTGTAGGTATAACAACACTATTTCCTTCAGCATCCAATCCTCTTAAAAGAGTGGGACTACCATTCTGCATTTCGTTTTCCTTAATATCTTTACCCATAACTTGCACTTTTAAGGGCAAAGAATATGGTTAAGACGTGAGGAACCTTTTCAATCAATACAATTGGTAATTTATATTTTCTTCCAGTCACTCCAATAATTACTGAACCATCTATACCAACGGTTGTTAGTATATGGTTCGACGCATAGCTGATAATAAAAACCAGGTGAGGTTAATTTAAATAAGAAAGCTAATTTATAATCAATAAGCGGTGGAGCATTTTTAGTATCTTCATTTATCCAATATAGACCATTATTCTCATAAGTGCCAAGACTATCGCAATCGTCAATAATTTCTGTATTATTCTGTAGGAATGATTCTTTAATTTCTGTCCTTATTAAATTTGCAAGAACGCTCTTTTTTATCTTTGCTTGGCTGCCATCTGCCAATTCTACATAAATATATTCATAATCCTCTACTTCTTGAAATGCGTTCATTTTTATATCTTCACCCATACCTAATACATTTTAGGGGCAGAAGATATATTAGATAAAAGTTAGCGCTCATGCCAATCTTGCCAAGCTCCCAAATCATTACAGCTTCGCGTTCGTATCTGATTGTCTTGAACGCTATAAGCTATTTGTAATACCCATCGGCCTTGATTACACGATATTACTATTAATCCGCCATAATTGATATAAGGCGGAAAGTTGGCATTTTTGTTAGAAACATAATTTATATCATAATACCCAGTACTTTTGTACGTGTTCAAATCATCTTTAGCTTCACCTTTGTCTTGTAAAACTGTATTGAAGCCTATTGATGTTTTGAATAATTCTATCAAATCATTTTTGGCGATTTTCCCAAGACTCCCATCTGTTAATACCACTGTTACGTATGCAGCATCCTTCACTTGTTGCGCTTCATTGATTTTTATATCTTTACCCATATCTTGTACATTTTAGGGGCGTCTGATATAAGTTTTGTAGCACAAAATTCAATTCTTACCTTCACACCAAAAATGATTTACGCTTACATCAGAGTATCAACAGACAAACAAACTGTCGAAAATCAACGATTCGAGATTGAGAAATTTGCTCGTATCAGAGAGCTAAATATTGATAAGTGGATATCCGAAACGGTATCAGGAACAAAGTCTGCCAAAAAGCGAAAACTCGGTTCCCTTATTAAAAAGTTAAAGAAGGGAGATACATTAATAGCTTCGGAAATCAGCCGTCTGGGTCGTCGATTAATGGAAGTTATGAGCATCCTGAATACTCTTATGCAAAAAAATATAACAGTGTTTACGGTGAAAGAAAAATATGAATTGGGCAATAATATTCAATCACAAATTCTTGCGTTCGCCTTTGGGTTATCTGCACAAATTGAACGTGATTTGATAAGCCAGCGTACAAAAGAAGGACTTGCTCGACGTGTAGCTGAAGGGCAGAAATTGGGACGTTGTAAAGGGGGACATAATTCACATTACAAGCTCACCGGAAAAGAATCTCTTATAAAAACAATGCTTGAGTATGGATATAGCAAAGCAGCTATCTGTAGGAAACTGAAATGCAATCCCAAGACATTGGATGACCATTTAAATAGAATGGAAAAATGCGAATAATAGAGTATATATCCCCTAAGATTCATACAAAGATAAAAATTCTGAATGATTGGAGGAACTTTTAAGTTCCTTTTGAGAGCCGTTTAAATAGAGTTGGAAAATGAATAAAAAATCACAATTTGTTTTGTGTTAATTGGTGTAAAAGACTCACAAAGTGATTTGGAAAAGCATCACAAAACGTTTTGCGGTTTATAGTCTGTGGCTTGGAGTAGAGTTGTGGCGGTAAACTCAGCGTTATTGACTTTCTTATCCAAGATGATTCGTTGGTATTCGCTAATCTTCTCGTTTATGAGAATGAGCAATGTTGCATAGTTAGGACACTTGGGCTTGGGTAGGTTCTTCTTGAAGTCCCAATGGGCAGGATTGACAGAGATTCCTAAGCTCTTGTACTTTTTCTTTCCATTCTTACAGATTCTCACCATAAGTGGCGATTCTCCATTCTTTAAAACCTTTGATTTGTAACACGTTACATTAACTGTTGCTTCCATTCTTGGAGTCAGTAGCTTTTTAGTGGGGATACGCATATAGTTTAGCAATGCGGAAAAGGAAGAACCTCTTGTCAGCTACGCCTCTTAGGTTTGCTCTGAACAGTTTAATTTTAGCATTGAAAGATTCTGCCATTGCATTTGAAGAACGATGGTTGTAGAAATTCAGTATTTCATCATAGTGTTCATAAAAAGTAGCGGCAATGACGTTAAAAGAATGCATCCCTGCTTCTTCTACTTTATAATACCACCGTGCCATAGCCAGACGTGCAGCATCCTTTATGGTATTCCTTGAGAATATCATCCGCAGGGAATGGCACAAACCATATGCTTTTTTAACGTCAGGGTATTCTTCGAATAGTATTGCCGCCCTTTGTTTCTGCCTCTCTGTCCATTTATCGGCTGATTTGAAAAGTAAATACCGCGAGCGTATAAGCAACTCCCTACGGGCATCACCATTGGCATATCGGTATGGGACATAAACCTCGTTCTTCTGTTTAGCTTCCTCCATTTCCTCATTGGCCTGCTGTATGGCATCCCAACGGTGTTTGATGCGTAATTCCTGCACGGCATCACAAGCTAATTTCTGAATGTGAAAACGGTCTATCACACGGCAGGCTTTAGGAAATGCAGTCCGTACGATCTTGCGCATGGAGTCTGAAAGGTCAAGTGTCACTTCTTTAACGGCATAACGACTTTCCTCGTCAATTCGCTGAAGTACAGCTATTACATCCTCCGATTTGGTGCCTGCCACAACTGCTACAAGAGAACACTCCCTTGTGCAGGCATCGCGGTTGGTCACAAAGGTGTAAAGTTCACCGTTTGAGAGCGATGTTTCGTCAATTGCCAGATGCGGTCCTATATTCTCTGGAAACAGCATCCATTCATCGGCATGAGATAACTGTTCCCAATTACGATATCCGCTGAGAACCTCCTTGTACTGTTTTTCGAATGTATGACAGTCTATATGATAGAATTCCTCAAGCGTACGGCAAGTCACTGGGGATGTCTCCATACGTTTCTTTTAAAAAAGATCCAAATTCTTTGGAGTATCTGGTTCCCTTGGCCACAATGTCGAGGTCGATGGGAATACTAAAGCTTTTCCCTGTGCGTAAGTCCGTCCAACGCCGGCGTCTGATCTTGAGAATTACCTTATGGTCCCGTATGGGAAAGTCTGTCACATTTACAGCTTCCATAAAACCTTTGGATTCAAAATGTACGTCATTGCTTAACTTGGGATTCATCTTTTCATCCAGACTGATATGAATCTCTTGAGAGGTTTGTTCGACTCCAGAGATGAAAAAGTAATCTAATATCTGAGCCGGCAACACGAGGCTGGCTAGCATGTTCAAATAATCGTTTTTCATAATGCGAAGTAAGCAATACTTCACGAGTATAAAAAATAATCCCCGCTAAAAATCTACTGAGCCCATTCTTGGTTTAACTCTCAGTTTAACTGAACCATGTAAACCAATGCAAAACAGGTATAAAAAAAGAGAGTCACATTTCTGTAACTCTCTAATTCTTTGGTGATCCGCCTGGGGCTTTCACCGTAGCGGTCTATATCTTTGATTTATAAGCTCTTGTAAACCTTAAAAAATTGTACCGTAACGAATTAGTAACGATTTATAGGAACGCTTGTTGTCAGTGAGAGGCATTCGTTTGTCAGCCGTTCTCTGATACCGCAAAGATAGGGCATTACTTTTTATTTTCCAAACATTTGATTATTAAATCTTTAAAAAAGATCCCCAGTGCAAGGGGCGAACCTATATATATGGATAGGTTTGCCCCTTGCACCGGGCGGATGCTGCATCAGTCCTACAGCCTTGCCGTCCGCCTCGATACCGCCGTTTATGTGAAGCGGTTTCCCCTTCTTTTTTCGCTGGACCGAAAAAATCATGGTGTAGTACACGTATAGTATCCCATGCGCTGCCTTTTATTGTTATTCTTTTGCAGCAAACATTAAAAATTAAGTTTGTTATGGAAGTTATTACATTTGAAAGTGAAGCGTATAAAGCGCTTGTAGGGAAGATTGAAAAAATCGCCGGGTATGTAGCCGAAGCGCAGCTGCCTTCGGAAGAAAAAAAGGAGGCTTGGCTGGACAGCAACCAACTGGCGGAAGCGTTGGGGATCAGTACACGTACATTGCAACGCCTGAGGGATGAAAACCTGATCAGCTACTCCATGCTGCGTGGACGGTGTATGTACAAGCTGTCGGAGGTCGAACGCTGTCTGGAAGAGCGTACCATTCGGTGCAAGCCTCAAACATTGGAGGATTTTCGCAAGAACTACCTAACGAGAACCGGCAATGATAAGAAAGGATGATATACTGAAAATGACGGAAAAGGGCATTTCCGTATTCCGCTATTACCTGCCGGTGGACTTCAAGGTGGGAAAGAACTTCCTGAACCCTTTTTATAAGGATACGAAGGCTTCGTGCAATATTTATTACGAACGCAAGGCAGGTGTATTTAAAATGAAGGATTTCGGGAATGAGGATTATTCGGGGGACTGCTTTGAACTGGTGGGCAGGCTGAACGGCCTTAGCTGCAAGGAGCCTAAAGAGTTTGTCGAGATCATGGAAATGATAAACCGTGATCTGCATTTGGGGCTGTCCACACATGAGGAATATCATGTGAGCCATAGCAAAGTCCCCCAAAAGAGTGAAGTGGTATCGGAAGAACCGAAAGCGAAAAGCGTCCGGCCTTATACTGTCGTGCAAAAGCCCTTTACGGCTGCGGAACTTGCCTTTTGGAGCAAATCGGGAATCGGGGAAAATGTTCTGAAAGCGTACCGGACGGTATCGCTGAAGAAGTTCAGCAGCGAGAACCAGGAAAGGAAGCCTTTTTCCTGCATGACAAGCGTCGATGAACCGATGTTCGGATATATGGGGAAACAGCATATCAAGGTTTACCGTCCGTGTTCACAAATGCGGTTCCTGTATGCCGGTGATTTTGGCGACAACTACTGTTTCGGGCTGGAGCAGCTGCCGGCAAAGGGTGATCTGCTCTTTATCACAGGCGGGGAAAAGGATGTGATGAGTCTGGCGGCACACGGCTTCCATGCGATCTGTTTCAATTCGGAAACGGCTTTTATCCCTGCGGCTGTCATACACCGGCTTTCATTCCGGTTCAAACATATCATCCTCCTCTATGATGTGGACAGTACCGGGCTGAAAAGCTCGGCGAAGCGTGAAGAGGAGCTGAAGGAATACGGGGTTAAACGATTGTTGCTCCCGCTTGCCGGTACAAAGACGGAAAAGGATGTATCGGACTACTTCATGCTGGGGAACAGCCGTGAGGATTTGATAAAGCTTTTTCTGGACTATCTGGAAACCTTATACAGTGAAACCATGTCGGCATTGAAATCCTGCGAGGTGGATTTCAACAACCCGCCTCCCATTGCACAGATGATCGTATCGGTAAATGACGTGCCTCTCGGAACTCAAGGCAACCTGCTTTGTATCACCGGCGGAGAAGGCACGGGAAAAAGTAACTATGTGGCGGCACTGATTGCCGGTGCTATCCGTCCCACCGGAACGGATGTGGATGCGCTGGGCGTTACGCTCCACGAAAACGGCAGGAACAAGGCGGTACTGTTCTATGACACGGAACAGAGCGAAGTACAGCTGTATAAGAATATCAGCAACCTGCTGCGGCGATGCGGACGTGAGGCGATGCCGGAATGGTTCAAGGCGTATTGTCTTACGGGAATGAGCCGGAAAGAACGCCTGCTTTCCATTATCCAGAGCTTGGACAAGTACCATTATCAATACGGCGGTGTTCATCTGGTGGTGATAGACGGGATTGCGGATTTGATAAAATGCGCCAACGATGAAGCGGAGAGCATAGCCGTCGTGGAAGAACTGTACCGGCTGGCCGGTATCTACAAGACGTGTATCGTTACGGTACTGCATTTTATCCCCAACGGGCTGAAGCTGAGGGGACACTTGGGAAGCGAGTTGCAGCGGAAGGCTGCGGCAATCCTTTCCATAGAGAAGGACAGCGATCCGGCCATATCGGTGGTGAAGGCTCTGAAAGTAAGGGATGGAAGTCCGCTGGATGTGCCTATCATGCAGTTTTCGTGGGATAAAGAAAAGGCCATGCACGTCTATCTGGGCGAAAAGCCGAAAGAGGAAAAGGACAAGCGCAAAGAGGATGAGCTTGTAGCGGTGGCCAAAGAGGTATTCAGCCGGAGGCGTTTTGTTACTTATGTGGAGCTTGCGGAAGAAATCCAGTCGATACTGGAAGTGAAGGAGCGTACGGCGAAAAGCTACATCAGGTTCATGCGTGAGAAAGAAATCATTCTGAAATCATCCGATAACCAGAGCTATTATGTTATCGGGAACTTTTAAGGAGGAAAGCGTATGTTAGTAGATAAAACGGAATTTGAAGCATGGATGGAACGTATCATGGGTGAGCTGTACCGCATCTCACGGAAGCTGGACAAGGCGGAAACGAGGGAAAAGCACCTGAACTACCTGAACGGAGAGCGTCTGTACGACAATCAGGAAGTATGCCTGTTGTTGCGCATCAGCAAACGCACGCTGCAACGATACCGGAATAACGGGGTGTTGAAGTTCTATTCGATATATCACAAGACATATTACAAGGAGTCGGACTTGCACGAGTTCATCCGTAACAACTTCGACGAGAACGAGATAAAACGGCAGGCACGTGAGGACAAACTGTCCGAGAGCTATCCGCTGCCGAAAGAATAAGTCCATGTTTTTGCTTTGTACCGGTGAAACTACTGCCGTGAGGCAGGAAATCCCAAACTGTGTATTGGTGTTTGTCATGGCAATGACTTCATACAGTTGTGAAACAGGATGAAGTTTCTTTTCTTGTTCGAATGGTGATACTCCAAAGGACAGCGGTCCAGAGGGGTATCATTTTTTATGTGTACACCTAAAAATATTCCAGTTTCGTGGCGTAAAAACCGGAATATGAAAAGTTAATTCCCTCAATACTCAAGTATCTATCATGATTCTGCAAAAAAAGAAAAATACATTCATAAGAAGAATCCAAAGGTTTTTTCCTAATTTTGCAATTATGAATATAAGTTGGTCTGAAATAAAGCCTTATGAGAACGAGCTGCCTACTAACTACGCAGATAGAATAGGCAGGTTATATACTGATACTGTTACTGCTGCTTTCAAGAAAAGTAACGGTCAGTTTTTCACACCGGTATCTATCGCCTATTTTATGGGTAAACAAATAAGTGTGAATAAGGATTCTGTCTCCGTATTAGATCCGGGATGTGGAACTGCCATATTATCATGTGCCATGATTGAGAATCTGGTTTTGCAATCAAAAGTAAAACAGATAGAGTTGGTTACATACGAAACCGATGAAAATCTTATACCGGGATTACAAAAAGTTCTGGAATATATAACAATATGGGGGATGCGCCATAATGTCCGGATTGATTGCCGTTCATATTGTGAGGACTTTATTTTATCCAATTATTCAGTATTATATTCTGATACGATTTATGGCAGGGCTGAGAGTTTGCAGAAATATGATTTGATCATATCCAATCCTCCCTATTTCAAACTTTCCAAAGAGGATAAACGGGTGAAAGCGGCTCAATGCATTATAGACGGACAGCCTAATATATACTCTATATTTATGGCCATATCAGCTTTATTGCTTGCGGAACAAGGTCAGATGATTTATATAACCCCAAGAAGTTTCACTTCGGGAAGATATTTCCGTTTGTTCCGTAATTTCCTGTTTAAGCATATACAGATAGATTTTGTCCACCTTTTCAATACCCGGAAAGATACGTTTTCCAAAGATAATGTGCTTCAGGAAACAATTATAATGAAATGTTCCCCTAAAAAGGGGGCAGATTATAATGTCGTTTTATCATACAGTGAGGGGCTTTCCGACTTGGCCACCCCTGCAATCAAAGAAGTACAGCGGAAAGAAATCATTGACCTTACCTCAAAAGAATTGATATTGCATTTGCCGGTCAGCCTTGAAGACGAGAAAATTATCAGGCTGTTCAAATCATGGGATGGCAACCTGAACAAATATCATATCCAGATTTCCACCGGCCCGGTTGTAGCTTTTCGTTCAAAGGAACAATTATGTGAAACCTCCGGAGAAGGAACAGCAGCACTATATTGGTTGCATAACGTAGTAAAGATGCTGGCTGATCATCCTGTCGTAAAGGAAGGAAAACCTCAATTCATCCATATAAATGAAATGTCTGTATCCACCTTGTTACCTAACAAGAATTATGTTCTGTTGCGACGTTTCAGCTCCAAAGACGATAATAGCCGGTTAATTGCCGCACCTTATTTTGGAAACATGACTTCCTGCGCACATGTAGGAATCGAAAACAAACTGAACTATATCTATCGTCCCAAAGGACACTTGAACCGTATGGAGGTAATGGGGATAGCCGCCTTATTGAATAGTGACTTGTTCGATAATTATTTCAGAACATTCAATGGAAATGTAAATGTCAGTGCTACGGAATTGAGGGAGATGCCCATGCCTCCCCTTGAAGTCATTGAAAGTATCGGAAAAGACCTGATTGCCATGAATGATTATTCTATGGTGAACGTAAATAAGATTGTAAACAAATATTTTATGTAATATGAGTAAAATAAGTGATGCACAAGATATATTGTCAGTGTTGGGTTTGCCTCCGGCGCAGCAGAATGAAATATCCGCTTTGACTTTACTTGCATTATGCGGATTAAAGGAAGAAGACAACTGGGCGGATGCCACCCGCAAGAGCTTAAAAATAAGCAAGGATATTATGGCATTTGTCAATGAGAACTATAAAAAAGAGCAGCCGTATGCCCCAAATACACGGGAAACTTTCAGACGGCAGGTGCTTCATCAGTTCTTGCAGGCACGTATCGTAGATTATAACCCGGATAATCCGGCTTTACCGGTGAACAGTCCAAACGCCCATTACAAACTGACAGAAGAAGCCTATGAAACAATAAAATCATACAATACCCAAGAATGGGAAATAAAAGCCCAAAACTTTAATGATGCGGTAGGGCGATTGATTGAAGAGTATGAGAAAAGCCGTGAGATGGAAATGATACCGGTTACTATTGAAGGTAAGGAATTTAAACTGTCTCCGGGCAAGCATAATGAAGTACAAGCGGCGGTCATTAATGAGTTTGCACCTCGTTTTGCGGCAGGCGCAAAAGTCCTTTATATCGGTGATACTGCCAATAAAGACCTTTATTGTAACAAGGAGCTTTTAAAAGAAATTGGCATTCCGATCACAGAACACAGCAAACTGCCGGATATTGTCATTTATGACGGTAATAAAGAGTGGCTATTCCTAATCGAAGTGGTTACTTCGCATGGGCCGGTATCTCCCAAACGTGTAATCGAGCTGGAAGATTTCACGAAAGAATGCAAAGCGGGGAAAGTATATGTTACTGCTTTTCCTGATAGATCAGAGTTCAAGAAACATGTGGCTGATATTGCATGGGAAACCGAAGTTTGGATAGCGGAGAATCCAGACCATATGATTCATTTTAATGGAGATAGATTTATAGGGCCAAGATAGTAAATTTGTATTGAGTATGACAAAAGAAGAACTTATAGGAATAATTAAGAATAAGAAAAGTGCTCCTTTTTTATTTCTTGGATCGGGATTTACAAAACACTATTTAAATACCCCTACATGGGAAGAATTATTATCAAGATTTGCATCTAAACATATTAACGCATATTATACGTCATTAGGGACTTATGATTTATCTGTCATTGCCTCTGAAATAGCAAAAGAAGAAAATAAATCCTTTTGGGATTTACCTAATGATAACAAATTCAAGCAGTCATTTCAAGACAAGGCAATAAGCACAAGTAGTGTGCTTAAATATAAAATTGCAACTTTCTTAAAAGAGCTAACACATAATAGTATTCCAGAAAAATACACAGAGGAATTAGAGCTTCTTAAAACGATTAATATAGATGGAATAATAACAACAAATTGGGATGACTTAATAGAAATATTACTTCCTAAATTAACTAAATATGTAGGGCAAGAAGAGTTGATATTTTCATCCGTTCTTAATATTGGAGAAATATATAAAGTACACGGCTGTGTTTATCAACCTGAAACAATGGTTTTAACAAAAGAAGACTATAATGGATTTAATGATAAAAACACATATTTAGCAGCTAAATTAATAACAATATTTATAGAACACCCAATTGTCTTCATAGGTTACTCTATAAATGATAGCAATATAAAGGAAATATTATCATCTATAGTAAAATGTCTTAATCAGGAGAAAATTAAGAAGCTGCAAAATAATTTATTCTTTGTAGAATGGAATCCTGATGAAAACTCTGATTTTATGATTCAGCCACATGATATTACTATGGAACATGGGTTTATTTTGCCTGTCACTCGTATTATTACCCATGAATATAAACCGGTATATGAATGTTTAGCAACATTTGAAAGAGGAATACCTACACATTTGTTACGTTTATATAAGAAACAATTCTATGAAATAGTCTTCTCTGAAAAACCGGAAAAACAATTATATGCTTTACCCGGAAAAGATATAGATGTAACGCCTAATATTCAAGTTGTTTATGGTTTTGGAGCTATTGATAAATACAAATCTGCAGTAGGATATACCGGATTAAAGGCTATTAATCTATTTAGAGATATAGTTGATAATAATGGAAATTATGAACATGAAATAATATTAACTAAGACAATACCAGAATTACGTAAAAATACAAAGTTTATTCCTTGCTATAAATATTTAAAGGCGGTTGGCATAATAAGTGATGAAACTTATAACAATAATAAATTAGGTGTGAATTTTCCTCTTAATAAGAAAGAAGATTTTTATTTTTATTCATTTCGGGAGGATGAAAAGAAAAAAACTATAAATGAAGCTATTGAAGATTATGCAGATGCTATTTGGAAAGTATGCGCTTTAATTCCCTATTTAGATATAAAAGATGAAGAACTTGAAATTTTACATGATTTTATATCAAAGAATTTCAATGACTTTTTAGTACTAAAAAAGAAACCTGATTATTCTACTTATTTTAAAAAATTAATATGTTTTTATGATTGGAGAAAGTATGGTTGGTAAAAATTGAAATAGAAAGGCTTACTATTATGCGTATAGTATAAACCCCACCCAGCCGGCTTCCCAAGAAACAGCAGA
>OGYZ01001915.1_pt1 | contig 15276 bp, 10 predicted proteins | sample 1576681 | NCBI WGS metagenome assembly OGYZ01 (sample SAMEA3541480, study PRJEB24748) | human gut metagenome | biome: human gut; feature: human-associated habitat; material: faeces | place: China | collected 2012 | reverse complement strand
GTCCGCACCGCGGTTGATGCCCACATCAATGACCACCGCACCGGGCTTGACCATATCGCCGGTCACAAAGCCCTCGCGGCCGACGGCGGCCACGAGAATATCGGCGGCGGCGCAGACCTCTTTGAGGTTTTCCGTCTTGGAGTGGCAGATCGTGACCGTGGCGTTCTTGGCCAGCAGCAGCAGCGCCGCCGGCTTGCCCACGATGTTGGAGCGGCCGATGACCACCGCGTTCTTGCCGGCGATCTCAGTGCCGGTGGACTCGATCATCCGGATGCAGCCCGCCGGGGTGCAGGGCAGATAGCACGGCTCACCGATCTGCATCCGGCCGACATTGACGGGCGAAAAGCCGTCCACATCCTTCTCCGGCGGAATGGCGTCAATAACGGCCTTCTCGTCGATCTGGGCGGGCAGCGGCAGCTGCACCAGAATACCGTGGACGGCGGCATCCTCCGCCAGCTTTTTCACCTCGGCCAGCAGCGCCTCCTGCGTGGTGTCGGCGGGCAGGTTGATGCTGCGGCTCTCAATGCCGCACTGCGCGCAGTCGTTGATCTTGCCGCGGACATAGACCTGACTGGCGGGGTTCTCGCCTACCAGAATGACCGCCAGACAGGGGTTGATGCCCCGGCTTTTCAGCTCCCTGACCTTTTCTGCGGCCTCGGCCTTCGTGGCTGCGGCCAATGCCTTGCCGTCAATGATGGCTGCTCCCATGATACTTTCCCTCTTTCAAATATATTTTTTGTCCGCACAGGGCGGCAAAGCGGTGTCAACTCTTACACCAGCAGCACCTATCGCCGTGCTGCAAGCGGTTGCCGGTTATTCCTGCGGGCCCTCTATTTCTTCGATCTCCACGGTGTTCAAATCCAGCGCATCAAGACGCGCGTTCATAGCATCGGTGGCCTTGACGAATTCGGCGTGGGGCGCATTGGCAGGCAGGGTGTCCGGGGTGAACCGCTCCCCTGCCTCGGCCTGCTTTTTAATGTCCCTCACAGCCAGCGTTATTAAGCAGGTACGGAAATTCAAAACAGTTGTTTTTTACCTATTTATATCCATAACAAAAAGGATAAAAAGGAAAATATGAACACAAGCAGTCTATATATGGATAACATTTTCCCAAAATTAGCAACTAACTTTGCACAAATTATTGGTGATTATTATGAAAAAACTACTATTCATTTTTTCCTTTCTCTGTTTGTCGGCTGTCGAAGGATACGCCCAAAAGACTTTGACGCTGAAAGATTGCCTTGAAATAGGTATCGAAAACAACCTGTCCTTGGAAAGCAAACGCAAGGAGATGCAGAAAAGCAAATATGGAGTTTCCGAAAACCGGGCAAGACTATTGCCTCAAATCAACGGGTTTGCCAATTACAATGACAACATAGACCCGCCCGTATCCGTTACCGACGGTTCGGCCTACGGAAATCCGTATAACATTACCTATACCCTGCGGAACAGTGCCAATGCCGGCCTGCAGTTACAAATGCCACTTTACAACCAAACCCTGTACACCACTGTTTCCATAGCCAAAACTATGGATGAGATAAGCCGTCTTTCTTATGAGAAAGCACGGGAAGACCTTATCCTGGAAATATGCAAGATGTATTATCTGGGGCAAACCACAGCCGAGCAAGTCACACTGATAAAGGCCAATATCACCCGGTTGGAAGAATTAAAAAACATCACAGTAGCTTTCCATGACAATGGTATGGCTATGGAAGTGGATGTAAAACGGGTCAATATCAATCTGGAAAATCTGAAAGTACAATACGACAATGTACTGGCCATGCAGGAACAACAACTGAACCTGCTGAAATATATCATGGATTATCCTGCCGAAGAACAGATAACTTTAGTCCCAGTAAACTCCGAGAACATTACGCCTGTTGAGTTGACCGGACTATCCGAAAATCTGTACGAACTCCAACTGCTGCAATCGCAAAGGGTCATGGCTGAAAAGCAGAAAAAGATGATTGGCCACGGTTATATTCCTTCATTAAACCTGACCGCCAACTGGATGTTCTCCGCCTATACGGACAAGGCCTACCGCTGGTTCCATTCCGGACCGTCCAACCATTGGTTCCGTTCCTACGGACTGGGCGTATCCTTACGCGTTCCTATATTCGACGGACTGGATAAGCGCTACAAAAACCGAAAAGCTGCAATAGACATCGAAAATATAAAGCTGGCACAGGAAAATACCCGCAAAAATCTGCAGACCCAATATCTGAACGCCACCAACGACCTGATGAACAACCAACGTAACTTCAAAAAGCAGAAAGATAACTACCTGCTTGCCGAAGATGTATATACAGTCACAATGGATCGGTACAGAGAGGGTATCGCTTCCATGACCGAAGTCCTGCAAGACGAAATGCAGATGAGCGAAGCGCAAAACAACTATATCAGCGCACATTATAACTATCGGGTAACAACCCTGCTGCTGTTGAAGCTGACAGGACAAATAGATACATTAATCAAATAACAAGTTAATCAAATCATCATAATATGGAAGCAATAGAAAAAAATAACGCATCGAACACACATCAGGAGAAAGCTAAAAAACTTCGTAAGCTACGTCGCTGGCAAATCGCAGTCAGCTTGTTGGGAGCAGCAATCGTTGTTTGGGGAATAGTGGAAGTTGCTTGTCTCTTCCTAGGCTACAATCGCACAGAGACCAGTAATGACGCACAGATAGAGCAGTACATATCCCCTATCAACCTACGCGCATCAGGCTACATCAAGAAGATTTATTTTACCGAACATCAAGAGGTACATAAAGGCGATACACTCCTTGTATTGGACGACCGCGAATACAAAATACGCGTAATGGAAGCCGAAGCCGCACTGAAAGACGCACTGGCCGGCGCTACCGTAATCGGGGCCACACTGCAAACCACACAGACCACCGCTTCCGTATACGACGCTTCCATCTCCGAAATTGAGATCCGTCTTGCCAAGCTGGAGAAAGACCGCCAACGCTACCAGAACCTGGTGCAAAGAAATGCAGCGACTCCCATACAGCTCGAACAGATAGAAACGGAATATGAAGCCACCCGCAAAAAGTTGGAAGCGACAAAACGCCAACAAAAAGCCGCTTTATCCGGAGTAAATGAAGTATCACACCGTCGTGAAAGTACAGAAGCTGCCATCCAACGCGCGACAGCCGCTTTAGAGATGGCACGTTTGAATCTTTCCTACACTGTAGTAGTGGCTCCCTGTGACGGGAAATTAGGCCGCCGGGCATTGGAAGAAGGACAGTTCATTACAGCCGGACAAACTATTACCTACATACTCCCTGACACCCAAAAGTGGATCGTTGCCAATTACAAAGAGACTCAAGTGGAGAACCTGCATATAGGGCAAAAGGTATCTGTCACCGTAGACGCCATCAGCAACAAAGAATTCACAGGTACCATCACCGCCATTTCTGGAGCAACGGGCTCAAAATATTCATTGGTTCCTACTGACAATTCTGCCGGCAACTTCGTTAAGATACAACAACGCATACCCGTACGCATCGACTTCACCAATCTTTCCAAAGAAGATAACGAAAAACTAGCTGCCGGTATGATGGTAATAGTGAAAGCCAAACTCTGATTTTCAATCATTAATTGTTAAGGAAATGCCCGCATATCCCAAAAACTATCCTTTCTATAACTGGGTGCCTAAACCGATAGGAATTATCATCCTGTTCATGTTCTTCCTACCCATTCTCACAGTAGGCGGAACTTACTCTGCCAGCGGCACTGAGATGATGAGCGGTCTGGGTATCATATCCGAACACATCCAGTTTGCCAATTTCGCCACATCCATAGGCATGGCAGCATTCTGCCCTTTCCTGTACCGGCTGGTATGTATCCGCAGAGAGAAAATGATGTGCATCGCCGGATTTTCACTGATGTATATCTTCAGTTACATCTGTGCCAAGACAGACAGTATATTCCTGCTGGCACTGTGTAGTCTGTTCATGGGATTTTTGCGTATGGTGCTGATGATGGTCAATCTGTTTACTCTCATCAAATACGCCGGCCATATGGAAGCAACCGAAAAGATTACTCCCGGCAACGAGCCCCTCACCGGCAAAGGATGGGATAAATTGGATATTGAGCGGAGTGCTGCGCAACCTGCCATTTATCTGTTTTTTATGGTATTGGGACAGTTGGGTACATCGCTTACCGCATGGCTTACCTACGAATACGAATGGCAGTATGTTTATTACTTCATGATGGGGTTGCTGTTACTCTGCATCCTTATTACATTCGTCACGATGCCTTATCATAAGTATACCACCCGTCGTTTCCCTATCAACTTCAAACAATTTGGCAACGCTTCCATCTTCTGTATCACACTGACGTGCATCACTTATGTGCTTACTTATGGCAAAGTACTCGACTGGTATGACGATCCTACAATCCAATGGGCTACGGTCGGCGCTGTGGTTGCAGGCATCCTATTTGTCCACATAGAAGTAACCCTGCGCAATCCCTACTATCAATTCGATGTCCTCAAGCTGCGTACTATCCGCTTCGGATTCCTGTTCTACTTTCTGTTAATGGTGCTGAACTCCAGTTCAATGTTCGTCAATGTATTTACGGGAATAGGAATGAAGCTGGACAACTATCAAAACGCAACATTGGGCAACTGGTCTATGTTGGGCTATTTTATCGGTGGCATTGCAACTATCTGGCTCAGTGTAAAAGGAGTGCACTTTAAATACCTCTTTGCCGCAGGATTCTTATTTTTAGGACTATCCGCCATGTTCATGTACTTCGAGGTTCAAGGTGCCGGTTTATACGAACGGATGAAATATCCCATTATCATTCGTTCCACTGGAATGATGCTCTTGTATTCATTGATACCGACTTTTGCTACCCAGCGTATGCCCTACAAATACCTGTCCTCATGGATTTGTACGATGCTCACTGTGCGTATGGTACTCGCTCCCAGCATAGGAACTGCCCTATATAGTAATGTGTTGCAAGAACGGCAACAACACTACATTACCCGTTATGCCCAAAATGTAGATATGATGCATCCCGAAGCATCCGCCTCATTCACACAAACCGTACAAGGGATGCAATATCAAGGAAAAAGCAAGCAAGAAGCCGTTAACATGGCAGCCATATCTACAAAAGGACGTATTCAAGTGCAAGCCACTTTATCAGCAGTCAAGGAAATGGCAGGTTGGACATTATATGCGTGTTTGTTTTGCATGATATTTGTTGTAATACTACCCTATCCTAAACGGAAATTATTAACTTAGCACAGTTTTTTTATACAACTGTAATCCCTAATGTCATGGATACCCGGCAAGAACGTTTATCGCGCCTTGACAATGCGCTATTGAACAAGCAACAAATCTGCAGTTCGGAAGGTGTACTCTCCTCTTTCCCAACCGTCTTAAAAGAACCATTTATGATAGACGGAGTAGGGCTGGTAATCTGCAGACAAGGAAGCTTTACTTTTATCCTTAACCAGAAATCATTTTCTGCTAAAGCCGGCGACACACTCTTTCTCCCGAAAGACTCCCTGTTTCAGGTATTATATTCATCCGCTGATGTAGAGGTATTTATCTTTATTTATCAGACTGATCCCATACGGGATATTATAGGAAATTCGGTAGTATCCATGAACCTATATTCACATCTTGCCACCGAACCATGTTATGTCTGGAATACCGGAGAGGAAGAAGAAGTTCTGAAATACCTGTCGTTACTGGACAATACGCTGAACATAGAAGAAAACACATTCAATCGGTACGAACAAAAACTGCTCTTGTTGGCATTAACATACAGACTCTGTTCTGTCTATACCCGTAAACTCATTGCGGAAAAAGCGTCTGTGAGCCACAAACATGACATTTTTATCCGTCTGATACAGTTGATAGAACAATACTATACAAAAGAGCGGGGAGTGGACTTTTACGCGGACAAACTATGCTTATCTCCCAAATATCTTTCAGCCCTGTCTAAGTCTATTTGTGGGTATACGGTACAAGAGCTGGTCTTTAAGTCCATCATACGCAAAAGTATTTCACTACTCAAAAACACACAAAAGAATGTTCAGGAAATTTCGGATTTCTTTAATTTCCCAAACGCATCCTACTTCGGTACTTTCTTTAAGAAACAGACAGGAATGTCGCCGCAACAATACCGCAGAAAGTAAAGCCAAAGTACCCTAACAGGCCTGAAGAAAAGTGGCTTCAAGCCATAAATATTCAAGAGACAGGAATATCACAAACCTATTACGCTTTCAACCGAATTGCAAAGCGGCTACCTATACCTAATTCACTCTGAACAGTCAGCGTGCCGCCATGAGCTTCTATAAAATCTTTGGAAATGGAAAGTCCCAATCCGCTTCCCTGTACTTTCGTACCGGGGACGCGAAAATAGCGGTCAAAGATACTCTGATGATAACGCGGGTCAATGCCCTTACCAAAATCCTGCACATAAAGCTCCACAAAATTACCTTCCTGCTTTGCGCCGATAATAACGCGACCGTTTTCCTTGGAATAACGAATGGCGTTACTCAACAGGTTAGTGAGCACCCATGCTACCTTCTCGCTATCCACAAACAACTTCGGCATTTTCTCTTCCGGATATTCCACTTCAATCTGAATGTTGAACTTATCAGCCTGTACTTGGTTTGCTTTGATAGCATATTCTATCAGTTCGATGGGTTTCGTTATCTTCGGTATCATCTGTAACTTACCGGCTTCCACCTGTGTCATATTAAGAAGTTCGCCTGTAATCCCCAGCAGACGATCGGCATTCTCCCTGATACTTTTTGAAAGTTGTTCCTGCTCCTCATTCAAAGCACCCACACGATTATCTTCCAAAAGCTGCAAACTCATCAAGATTGCAGAAATAGGGGTTTTCAACTCATGCGAGATCGTAGATATAAAGGTGGTTTTAGCCGTATCCAATTCCTTAAATTCGGTGATATTCTTTAATAGGATAACATCCCCCAGGTTATGGGATTCGTCCGTATCGGCATCCGTATTCATTATGGTAATATAGGATGCCTGGAAATAGCTTTCCTTATTATCTGCATAAATCTTCAATGGTTCTTTCTTTTCACCCGGATTGATTAATTCCCTCACCAATCGCCGGAGCAGGTCATTTTTCAGTGACAACTCCTCGGCAGAACGGCGTATGACATCCTCGCGCTTCAAATTCAGCACAGTCAGCGCTTCCTTATTGATAAAAAGGATTTCGTGCTCGCGGTTTAAGCCGATAATGGGCTCATGGATACTGTTTACAATAGCTTCCAGAAACTTCTTGGCAGATAGAATATCATTCAGCGTACTGGTACGGTATTCCGTAAGGCGTTCCGCCATGCTGTTAAAGCTATCGGCCACTTCGCGAAACTCTTCGTGTTCACTCATATCAAGACGCTTTTCATAGTTATGGTTGGCTATTTCGAGAATGCCCTGCATCAGTTCCCTAATAGGTTTGTTGATAGAACGGGGCAACCATACCAACAACACAATACTGGCAAGGATACAAATGCCACCCGTAACAGAAACCCACAACAAAGCACGTTGCAAACCGGGTATGGCAGCAGGGCTGTCCGGCTCCGTAGCCGTCAATATCTGAAGATTCACAACAGAAAGGGCTACCAACAGGATTATCATGCCTGCAAGGATACCTACACTGAGTATCAATTTAGTACGAATATTCATAATGCTCAAGAATTAATTTTTATGCAAGTATAATCAAATCTATGTTTGCTTGCGCCAGTTCATTCACAAATTTTCTATATTTCAGTACCATAAACAAGGATTGCGGCAAAGCGAACGAGGGGCTTCCCATACAAACGGTCGTTATCTGTTTCTCCCTGCAAGCCGTAACAATACTGCCCAGCACATCTTTGGACTGCACCTGCATGACTTCTCCTCCCAACTCAGTCACCAGTTTGAAATGATTTAGCAGGTGCCGTTGGTTCGCAAGGGTAATACGGTCGGCGCTCTCCCGGGGTGTCTGCACATAAAGGGCTACGAATGATGTATTATAACGGGTTGCCAATCGTGCCGCCTTACGGATGATACGACGCGGAGTTTTCTCGTGGCTACTGATGCACGCCATAAACTTCTCATGCCGTACACCGACACTGGAAACCACCACTTCATTCTCCACTTTCTTTTCTACCCTTAACGCCACCTCTTTCAGAGCCAGTTCGCGCAGTTGCAGGATATTTTCCGTCTTGAAGAAGTTATTCAAAGCAATGGCTACTTTATCCGGCCTGTATATCTTACCGGCTTTCAGACGGGTTATCAGTTCTTCCGCCGTCAGGTCGATATTCACCACTTCATCCGCTTCTTCCAGCACACTGTCGGGAATGCGTTCCTTTACCTCGATACCGGAAATACCTTGCACCTCTTCATTAATACTCTCGATATGTTGTATGTTGACAGCGGATATAACATTGATGCCCTCATCCAACAAATCCATTACATCCTGCCAACGCTTTTCATTCCTACTGCCTTCTACATTGGTATGCGCCAGCTCGTCCACAATAACGATTTCCGGATGGATACGGATGATGGTGTCAAGGTCCATTTCCTCAAGTTCCTTACCCTTATAGAATATCTTACGCCGGGGAATTACGGGCAGTCCTGCCAACACCGCCTCCGTACCGGCACGTCCATGTGTTTCCACATAGCCTATATTCACGTCTACCCCATTATCCAGCAAGTCATGGGCTTCCTGAAGCATACGATAAGTTTTGCCTACACCGGCAATCATGCCGATGTAGACCTTAAACTTACCGCGACGTGATTTCTTAATTAAGTCGAGGAAATGTTGTACACTCTCTTCCCTGCTGCTCATGGCTTCAGAGTTATACCAAATACCAAATGTGCATCTTCCATACAGGGATTCCAAATAGCCTGCGCAAATATCGGTATCGCGAATTTATCCGTCACCTTTATATCCTTCGTGGCTTTCAGTGCCAGATTGGTTACGGCGAAGCCACTGTTCGGTACTCCGTAAACACCTACGCCGGCTTCGTAAGGCAGAAAACCGCAAGTGGCATTCAAATCGACGGATTTGATACTGAACGGATAGTTCAACTCTACATAAGAAGAATAATTCTGCTTTCCTTTCTCATTCTTATCCGCACCGGCAAACATCGTGTACCAGGCTATTGACAGCGGGAACTTCTCCAACGGCAGTGTATAGGCAAGCCCTGCTTCAAAATGATGGGCCGTCTCATGGCTTTTGAAGTTAAAATACTTATTGCTTCCCTGACCTGCCCACCAAAGACTGGCGGCCGACAAGGTCAAACCGGAATCGCCGAACGTATAAGCTGCCGTCAAATCTATTTCTTTGGCAGCCTCACCGTCCGAGGAGCTTGTTCCGTCGAAATCGGTAGAGCCCCATGCCGTCAACGAAAAGCCACCTATCCCAAAGCCTAAAGTCGGCTGGAAACTAACCCCGGTTTGATAAAAGCCACGCCACACATAAGAACTGACCAAATCACCCTGTACCTTAAATTCCTGTGCCTGTACCTTGGCCACTCCCATAAAACTTACTGCCCAAGCGGCGATAATGCCTATTACTGTTACTTTTACACAATTCATATCTTTCACTATTTTCCATTTATTTTTTCCAATGCAATATTCAGCTTCAACACATTCACCTTCGCCGTACCGAACAATCCCAGCAACGGTTTTTCAACAGTCTTGTCAACGATGCCCCGGACAGTAGCCTCATCCATTCCCCTTGCCTCAGCCACACGCTTTACCTGTACATAAGCACTGGCAGGTGTAATATCGGGATCAAGCCCCGAAGCGCTGGCCGTTACCATTTCGGCAGGAACTTCTTTACGTTGCAAATAAGGATGATGTAACAAGAATGTATCTATACGCGCTTCCACTTCCGCAAGGTATTCTTCGTTTGTAGGACCTTTATTGCTACCTGCCGAACTGCTTGCATCATAACCGTCACCGGCACAAGAAGGCCGTCCCCAAAAATAAATGTCCTCCGTAAACATCTGCCCCACGTTGGCAGCGCCCACTGCCTTGCCGTTCAAGGTCAATACTTCGGCATTACCTTTATTCGGCCCTGCAAATTGTGCGAATATCCACAAGACAAGGATATAGAACACAGAAAAGAATACGCAGAAAGCGATGGTTATTTTAACTGATTTCCAAAGAGTTTTCATTTTCTTTCTATTTTAAATTAAAAAAACAAACTGACAAACATATCTATTAACTTAATACCTATGAACGGTGCTATGACACCACCCAAACCATAAATCAGCAAGTTACGGCGTAGCAACGCACTTGCGCCAATCGGTTTGTATTGAACGCCTCTCAATGCCAACGGTATCAGTATGGGAATGATGACAGCATTAAAGATGATAGCCGAAAGAATGGCCGTTTCAGGGCTATGCAACCCCATGATATTCAACGGAGCCAACTGAGGAATAGCAACCATAAACAGTGCGGGAATAATAGCAAAGTATTTGGCCACATCATTCGCAATGGAGAAAGTCGTGAGCGTGCCGCGCGTCATCAACAACTGCTTGCCTATCTCCACAATTTCAATCAGTTTGGTCGGATCATTGTCAAGGTCTACCATATTGCCGGCTTCCTTTGCAGCCTGCGTGCCGCTATTCATGGCAACACCCACATTTGCCTGCGCCAGTGCGGGGGCATCATTGGTTCCGTCTCCCATCATGGCAACCAGTTTACCGGCTTGCTGTTCTTTCTTGATATACTCCATTTTATCCTCCGGCTTTGCTTCGGCAATGAAATCATCCACACCGGCTTTTTCGGCAATATATTTGGCGGTCAACGGGTTGTCACCGGTTACCATAACCGTCTTCACCCCCATTTTACGAAGACGTTCAAAGCGTTCCTGAATGCCCGGTTTGATGATATCCTGTAATTCTATGACTCCCAGTACCACGTTATTGACACATACTACCAACGGAGTACCGCCATTGCCCGAAATGGCAGCAATCACCTCTTCCACTTCTTTTGGGAATTTATTCCCTGCGCTTTCCACAATCCGACGAATAGCATCGAACGCACCTTTACGGATTTGTGTACCGTCTTGCAGGTCGACACCGGAACATTTGGTTTCGGCCGTAAACTTAATCATGTGAGCACCCGCAGTATTGAGGTCGCGCATACGATGTCCGTTCTCACGCCCCAACTCAATGATGGACTTTCCTTCCGGGGTTTCATCGGAGAGCGAGGACAGCAGGCAGGCCTCCACAAACACCTTTTCATCAATGCCCGGAGCCGGATGAAACTTGGTAGCCTTACGATTACCGATAGTAATTGTACCGGTCTTGTCCAACAGCAACGTATCAATGTCACCGGCAGTTTCAACGGCTTTGCCCGACTTTGTGATTACATTGGCACGCAGGGCGCGGTCCATACCGGCAATACCGATTGCCGAAAGCAAGCCGCCAATGGTGGTCGGTATCAGGCAGACAAATAATGAGAGAATGGCCGCAATAGAGATATATGTACCCGGATGGTCGATATTGGTATAGTCCGCCATCGGAATCAACGTAATACATACAATTACGAACACTAACGTAAAACCGGCCAATAAGATAGTCAGCGCTATTTCGTTCGGGGTTTTCTTCCGGGTAGCCCCCTCTACCAGCGCAATCATCTTGTCGAGGAAACTCTCGCCCGGTTGCTGCGTAACCAACACCTTTATCTTATCCGACAGAACTTTCGTGCCGCCGGTAACGGAGCTTTTATCACCACCCGCCTCACGAATTACCGGAGCAGATTCACCGGTAATGGCACTCTCGTCAATAGAAGCCAGTCCTTCCACAATCTCACCATCGGCAGGAATCGTATCGCCGGCTTCGCAAACAAAGAAATCTCCCTTCTTGAGACGTGCGCTGCTGACAGTACGTAACTTGCCTTCCACCAGAACCTTGGCGGGAGTTTCCTCACGCGTCTTACGCAGGCTGTCCGCTTGTGCCTTGCCGCGGGCTTCGGCAATGGCCTCGGCAAAGTTGGCAAACAACAAAGTTACAAACAATATCACAAACACCAGGAAGTTATAACCGAACGTCCCGTATTCCGATGTTCCTAAAGAGAGGATGCAGACTACCAGCATCACCAGAGTCACCAGCTCCACAGTGAACATTATCGGATTCTTTATCATCACCCGCGGATTCAACTTCACGAATGACTGTTTCAAACTTTCCATTACTTGCTCCTTTTGAAACAAAGAAGCTGATTTTTTATCCTTCATAAACATATCTAATTATTCTTATCTCGTTACAAACTGAAGTGTTCGGCAATAGTGCTCAACGCATGTGCCGGGAAGAAAGACAGAGCTGCCACGATAAAGATTACGGCAAAAGTCATTACGGCAAAGGTGAACGTATCGGTTTTCAGCGTACCGGCACTTTCGGGAACAAACCTCTTCTGCGCCAACAGACCTGCAATGGCAACCTGCCCTACAATAGGAAGAAAACGGCTCAGAATAAGTACCCAACCGCAGGCATAGTTCCAAAAATAAGTGTTGTCGCCCAAACCTTCGAAACCGGAACCGTTGTTGGCAGCGCACGAAGTAAATTCATAGAATTGCTCGCTCAACCCATGGAAACCTGGGTTATTCAGCCAACCGCCCTCACTCTCCACAAACTCCGGATGATGCGCAAAGAGGTAACAAGACAAAGCCGTACCTACCAATATCACAAACGGATGGAGCAGCGCAACGATTGTCGCTATTTTCATCTCCCGGGCTTCCACTTTCTTTCCGAGAAACTCCGGTGTACGTCCTACCATCAGTCCGCTGATAAAGACTGCGATAATAATAAATGTATAATAGTTCATCCACCCTACACCGACACCGCCGAACCAAGTATTTATCTGCATGTTCAGCATCTCCATCATCCCGGACAGGGGCATCGTAGAATCGTGCATGCCATTGACGGAACCGTTGGAAGTAACCGTAGTCGTGATGCTCCATAATGCAGTGGCGCCTGCTCCCAAACGGATTTCCTTGCCTTCCATAGCCCCATTGTCCTGTGCAATGCCCATATCATCAATACGCGGATTACCGTTCATCTCCTGATAAACATTGATGCCGACACCCGCCAAATAGGCACAGAGCATTACGCCGTAAATGCTATAAGCCAGTTTCATGCGTTTTGTATAAAAGCCCAGCGCAAAGACCATTGCCATAGGTATAATCAGGATAGACCAGCACTCAACTATATTGGACAGGTAGGTAGGATTTTCCAACGGATGAGACGAATTTACGCCAAAGTAACCGCCACCGTTCGTACCCAACTGCTTGATAGGAACGATAGCTGCCACAGGCCCCTGTGAAACCGTTTGTTCTTGTCCTTCAAGCGTAGTCACTTCCATCTTACCGTCAAAGCCCATCGGAGTTCCTTGTGTAATAAGGATAAAGCCGACAATCAGGGAAAGCGGCAAAAGAATACGCGTGCAACTCAATACAAGAAAGTTCCAGAAGTTACCGATTGTATTCGTTGTTTTACGGCTGATGGACTTCATAATGCCCGCCATAGCCGCCATACCTGTCGCTGCGGTAATAAACTGGAAGAGCATGATGACGAACAACTGGGTGAAATACGTCAGTCCGCTCTCACCGGAATAATGCTGCAAGTTACAGTTTACCATAAAACTGATGCAGGTATTGAATGCCTGGTCGGGAGTTTGCGGGCTATTACCGTCAGGATTCAGCGGCAGCCATCCTTGACTGACCAACAGCACCATTCCCCAGACAAACCAGAAAGCATTCAATATCAGCAACGCCTTGAGGAACTGCTTCCAGTTCATTTCTTCATTGGGATTAATGCCCGCTACCTTAAATATCAGTCTCTCTACCGGTTTCATAAAGTCCGACCATGTTTTCTCTCCTTTATAAACCTTCGCAATATATTTTCCCAGCGGATAAGAAATCACCACCAACAGGAAAATCTGTAAAACTACACCTAAAATTTCCGTATTCATTTCCTTAATCTTTTAGAACTTTTCGGGTTTCACCAGAACATACATCAAGTACCCGAACACTGCAACACCTAATACAAATAATACTGTGTACATAATCTTTTCTCCCCCTCTTTAAATCTTCTCAAACCAATCCACACATTTCCAAAATAGCCAGAAAGCGAGAAATCCGCTCAACAGGCAGAAAATAAATGAAATCGTTATTCCCATGTTTTTACTTTGTTAAATTAATATTCATGTTTTACCGTCCTTATAATTGCCAAATGCGTGCCAAAAGAGAAGCCTGAAAGATAAGACACTGATTACTAAAGGAATAAAAAAGAAACAGAGAATTACAAAATAAGAAAGCACCCTTCCAAAATGAAAGGGTGCCTATCAAAATAAAAAAGAATCATGGTGCAATTCGAAGAACATCCGTTGGAACTGTCAGTTTCATTAAACGGAACTAGTAGTTCCAACGGTTGGAACCAGTAGTTTCATACAAGGATACTAAGAGTTTCAGCAAGCGAAACTGTTGGTTTCAACCGGCGAAACTTCCGGTGAGTTGCCTATCCCCTGAAACAGGCCATTGGAAAGAATACATTATATCCCGTACTCCTCTATTTTCCGGTAGAGCGTGGTCAATCCGATTTTGAGCAGGCGGGCAGCTTCCGTCTTATTACCTTTTGTATACTCCAGCACACGAGCTATATGCCTACGCTCCATAGCCGAAAGTTCAAAACTGCCGGGACTGGTTTCATCGGATTGTTCGTAATGTGCGTTCTGTATATCGAGCGGCAGGTCGGCAACATCCAACCCTTCCCCCTCGCAAACAATCAGACTGCGCTCTATCACATTACGCAATTCCCGGATATTGCCTTTCCAGGGTTGTTGCTCAAGGGCTTCGAAAAAAGCGGACGTTATTTCCGTAACGGGACGCGCCAACCGACCGGAGAAGTCCTTTATAAAGGCTTTTGCCAGAATACGCACATCGCCCGCCCGTTCACGCAAGGGCGGCAGATGTATTTGGAATACGGAGAGCCTGTAGAACAAATCCTCGCGGAAGCGTCCCGCGGCAATCTCTTCCGGCAAATTACGGTTGGTCGCAGCAATAATACGCACATTCACATGAGTAGGCTTGGTATCTCCAATCTTTATATATTCACCCGTTTCGAGGATACGCAAAAGTTTAGCCTGCAACTCAAAAGCCATTTCACCGATCTCATCCAAAAAGATAGTACCGTTATTAGCTTCCTCAAACAGCCCTTTCTTGTCTTTCAACGCACCGGTAAACGAACCGGCTTTATGACCGAACATTTCACTTTCCAGCAACTCCT
>OGYZ01001914.1_pt1 | contig 15276 bp, 17 predicted proteins | sample 1576681 | NCBI WGS metagenome assembly OGYZ01 (sample SAMEA3541480, study PRJEB24748) | human gut metagenome | biome: human gut; feature: human-associated habitat; material: faeces | place: China | collected 2012 | reverse complement strand
GCGGAGAGGATGGGATTCGAACCCATGTGCGATTGCTCGCAAACTGATTTCGAGTCAGAGTCGCTATCCGGACTTTGAAGGAAAACAGCGGAAACTCACGGACAATGCGAGAGTTTGCAAACCCTTGAAAAATCAGCATTTTTCCGCCCTTGAAGGTCGAAAATCCCGAAAGCCCAGACAGAGCAAGGAGTTCGAAAGAAATCCGGTTTTGGGGAGAAAAAAGCCCGTTGGGGAGAAGATGGGGAGAACTCGGGGAGAAATCACAGTCCAGTGCAGATGACACCTACCGATACCGAACATCAAAATCAAGGTGGTTATCCGCATGACTGAAAGCATGAAATATTACGAATCCATCCGTCGCAAATACCCTGAGGCGGTCTCGAAAGATCAGTTCTACCAGATCGCCCATATCAGCAAAGCAACGGCTCTGCACCTTCTGCAAAACGGTTTAGTCCCGTGCAAAGATACGGGCAAGAAAACTCGCCGGTACACAATCCGCACCGACGATATAATCTTCTATTTGATTGACCGGGAGCTTCACCCGGAGGTCTACCGCGCACCAGATCGCTGGTATCAGGAACGGTCAGGTCATTACAATTCGCGTGTCACCTATCGGAATGAGCTGACGAAGCTGTCCGAAGAGGAACGAGCCAGCTTCCGAAAATATATGGAAGACGAGTTTTGTCAGTACGGCGATCTGCTGACCGTCGTTGAAGTGGCTGAGGCAATCGGCTACTGCGATACTTCTCTTCATCGCTGGTGCAACGCCAAGAAGCTCAAATCGTTCAATATCTCCGGAAAGTTCCTTATACCAAAGATCAGCCTCGTAGATTTCCTCGTTTCTCAGTACAGCTTCGACATTACACGGAAAACTTGGAAGCACACACTGCTCATCAAAGGATTTCTTGATAGACTTGATACAACAGAATAATTCGTACAGCAAAGCCCCGTTATTGCACTGCGCATAGCAGAACAATAACGGGGCTTATTTTTTTGTCAAATTGGAGGTCAAAGCAATGAACACAAACGATTTTGCCAAGGCATTTGACGCCTTGATGCAGGAAACGCCGTATTCCCATTTCGATAGCGGCTGCGAGGGCATTATACCGGAATGCCGCACCTGTCGATTTCACCGTCCTCACTGGAAATATCAGTCCTGCGTGTTTGCAGAGTGTCCCTACTGCTGCAATCCCGTTTCTACACTCAAAAATCAAAGTGGCACATCTGCTGCCGGAAAGGAAGTCAATCATGGATAATAAAATCGAAGTCTTCAAGAATGAACAGTTTGGAGAAATCCGAACAACCCTGATCGAAAACGAGCCGTGGTTTGTGGCGGTAGACGTGTGCAGGGCTTTGGAGATCGGCAATTCGTCTCAAGCCATTTCGCGGCTGGATGCGGACGAGAAGATGATTACCCTCATTTCAAATGAGGGTAATAAGCGAGGCAATCCCAACATGACGGTGGTGAACGAACCCGGACTTTACACGCTTATTCTGAGCAGCCGCAAACCCGAAGCCAAAGCCTTCAAACGCTGGATCACGCATGATGTCATCCCCATGATCCGCAAGACCGGCTGCTATATGACGGACTCCGTGCTGGAACGTATCCGCAAGGATCCGACGTTTACCTATACGCTGGCAAAGGTTATGCTCCGGGAAAAAGACCGTGCTGATGCGCTTGAGGCGGAACTGGATGCCGCAAAACCGAAGGCTGATTACTACGACGCCTTCGTCAACCCCTATGACTGCACCAATATCAGAACGACGGCGAAGGAACTGAAAATCCCGGAGCGTATATTTGTCAGGTTTCTACTCGCGGAAGGCTATATGTTCCGATCTCCCTCCAATCAGCTTCTTCCCTACAACAAGAAGAGCAACGAGGGACTGTTTATTGTCCGCGATGTTGTGACCTACTGTTTTACCGGCTCTCAGACCTTTTTCACCCCCAAGGGCAAGGAAGTGGTTCGCCTTCACTATATGCGCTTATATGGTGCAGAACACCCCGGCGGATTGGCAGGGTGATTATGTGTCCTTCCATCGCAACAATAGAACCCGTGACTTCACGGTCATGGGCAATATTCATCTGAGGGATAAGAACTTGTCCCTCAAGGCAGTCGGTCTTCTTTCAAAAATGCTGTCGTTCAATGATAGCTGGCAGTTTTCTACCCGCGGACTGGCGGCTATTTGCAAGGAAGGTCCCGACGCCATTCTCTCAACGCTCAAGGAGCTTGAGGATAACGGCTACATTGTCCGTCACAGAGCAAGAGATGATAAGGGCAGACTTGTCACAACAGAGTTCGACATTTACGAGTCTCCACAAGCCGGTTTGCCACACGGGGAAAACCCACATAGGGAAAATCCCGATGTGGCTAATCCAGACGTGGAAAATCCACACGGGGATTATCCTGCACAATTAAATACTGATCAAGTAATTACTCAAGAAAGAAATACTCTCTCAAAAAACAATCAATCCTTCAATCTTGATGGGATGGATAGGATGGATGAGCGAAACAGGTATGAAGAGATTATTCGGCAAAATCTTGACTACGACATTCTCTGTCAGGATTCAAAGTTCGATAAAGACCGCTTCCGGGAGATCATGGACATCATGCTGGATGCCGTCTGCTCTACCGCTCCGACCATCCGTATCAATGGCGAGGATATGCCGCAGCAAGTGGTTAAGTCCCGCTTTCTCAAGCTGAATAGCAGCCACATAGAGTACGTTCTGGAAGCAATGAACAAGAACCCGTCAGACATCCGTAATATCCGGGCGTACCTGTTGACCGCTCTGTATAACGCCTCTCTGACGATAGACAATTACTACTCCGCGCTCGTCAATCATGATTTCTACGGGCAGGACAGATCGGCAGGGTCAAAGAAGCCGAAGACCTACGATTATAGCCTTTGCGAAGACACTCTTTAATGAATACCATCGTGAGCAATGCTCGGAAAGGAGGACAGTGTAAATGAAAATCATCTGTCGCCGGATTGTGCCGCCTTAGCTGAGGCAGCATTCCCTCAATCATTTCAAGGAAAGGAGGTATCACTGCAATGCAGGATGAAGTCAACACCAAAGTTGTTGCAATCATGATCAAGGGCGGCAAAATCTCAGCCGAGGTGCTGAAAAAGGCACTGGACAAGTTCGTGCAGGAGATTGAGAAGGCGCAGAAGCAGATGCAGCAGCCAAAAACCTATCGCGGCAAGCAGTCCATCAAGCATCTGATGAGCCAGAACGCCGCCATCTCCAACATCGAAGTGACGGACGGCAACATCAAGTCCTTTGAGCGAACAGCCAGTAAATACGGTCTGGACTTTGCGCTCAAGAAGGACGTTTCCGTTGAGCCGCCCAGCTATCTTGTCTTCTTCAAGGGACGAGATGTTGATGTTATGACCGCCGCGTTCAAGGAGTTCTCCGCAAAAACCGTCAAGCAGAAGGAACAGCCGTCCATCCGGCACAAGCTGGATCAGGAGAAAGCCCAGAGCAAGGCACAGCACAAAGAGAAAGTCAAGGTCAAGACCAAGGATCGGGGTGTGGAGCTGTGAACAAACCCGATATGAAGAAGCTCATTCTTCTGAACCTTCCGTATGTCTTCGCCTTCTACTTTGCGGATAAGATTGCCGCCGTATTTCGTCTCGCTCCCGGCACAGAGTTCATCGACAAGCTGACAAACGGCTTTGCCGTGTTCGGCACAGCCTTTGCAAATCCGCTTCCCAGCTTTCATCCCGTTGATCTGCTCATCGGTCTGTCGGCTGGCGTGTTGCTCAAGCTGGCAGTTTACGTCAAGGGTAAGAACCGCAAGAAGTTCCGGCAGGGCGAAGAGTACGGCTCTGCACGATGGGGTAAGCCGGAGGACATCAAGCCGTACATGGACCCGGAGTTTTCCAACAATGTCATTCTGACGCAGACGGAGTTCCTGACCATGAACAGCCGTCCAAAGCAGCCGAAATACGCCCGCAACAAGAACATCCTTGTCATCGGCGGTTCCGGCTCAGGCAAGACGCGCTTTTTTGTAAAGCCAAATCTGATGCAGATGCACAGTTCATACGTTGTCACCGACCCGAACGGTTATACTATAAGCAGATAGACAAAGGGTGTGTTTCACAAGCACGACCGATGTTTATCTGCTGATTACATAAAGAAGGGAGGTAAAACCGTGGCGAAGAAAGAAGAAATCAAAATTACAGCTCTATATGAGCGTTTATCGAGAGATGATGAACAGGCTGGAGAATCGAACTCCATCCAGAACCAGAAGAAATATCTTGAAGAATATGCCCGTCAGCATGGGCTGAGAAATATCCGGCACTTCTATGATGACGGCTATTCCGGCACGAACTTTAATCGTCCCGGTTTTGCCGCCCTGCTGGAAGAAGTCGAAGCCGGGCGAGTGGAGACCCTTGTGGTAAAGGATCTCAGTCGTTTTGGCAGAAACTACCTGCAAGTTGGCTACTACACAGAAATCCTTTTCCCGAAAAAGGGCGTTCGGTTCATAGCCATCAACAACAATGTGGACAGTGCCACCCCACAGGATAATGACTTCACGCCGTTCTTGAACATCATGAACGAGTGGTATGCCAAGGACACCAGCAACAAAATCAAGGCAATCTTTAAGTCCAGAATGAAAGACGGAATGCGATGCAGCGGCTCTATCCCTTATGGCTACAAGCGAAAGCCGGACGATAAGCAGACCCTCATCGTGGACGAGCCAGCAGCAGAGGTTGTCAGGAAAATCTTCCGTCTGGTTTGTCAGGGCAACAGCACCACCGCCATTGCGGAAATGCTGACAGCAGACAAAGTGCTGATTCCCTCCGCTTATGCAGCCTTAAATCAGCCGAAGAATTGTAGGCACAAGAATGTGGCAGACCCCTGCCGATGGAGCGCAACCACCGTTGGCTACATCCTTGATCGGCAGGAATATCTCGGTCACACTGTGTTGGGCAAGTCCATCTGCGAGAACTTCAAGACCAAACAGCGCAGAGCCGCAACGCCGGACGAGCTGATGATTTTTCCCGACACGCATGAAGCCATTATCGACCAAGACACATGGGATATTGCCAGAAAGATACGCTCAAAGAAAAAGCCCAGAGTGGCAAACGGCACCTACTCCCACCGCTTGTCCGGTTTGGTGTACTGTGCGGATTGTGGTTCCCGAATGGGATTTATCAGTCCCGAAGCAAATCATAGCGAAAAGCACTATGATTCAGATTCCGCTTTTCAATGCGGCAATTATCGGAGTAAGAGCGGAGAATGTGTTTCCCACTATGTAAAAACATCGGTTCTGGAAGCGGCAATCTTACAGGCAATTCAGACTGTAAGTAAGTATGTCCTTGAAAATGAGGACGAGTTCATTCAACAGCTCAAAGCCGTTTGGAATGAGCAGCAGACCAGAACAGCAAACAACGGCTATCAGGAACTTGCCGAAGCAAAGAAGCGAATGACTGAGCTGGACGAGAAAATCAACAAGCTCTATGAGAGTACCTTGAGCGGCTTGCTGCCGGAGCGACAGGCACAGCGCATGATTCAGCAATACGATGAAGAACAGATTTTGCTGGAAAGGCGTGTTGCAGAGCTGGAAAATCTGGTTCAGCAGGACGAAATCAAGCAGGTGGACGCATCCCGTTTTATCGCTCTGGTCAAGAAATACCGAGACTGCGAGGAGCTGACCGACACCATGCTCTATGCGTTCATTGACAGGATTGAGGTTCACGAAGCCACAGGCGGTCGAACCATCTACCGTCAGCAGAACATCGACATTCATTTCAATTTCATCGGCAACTACTACCCACCTGTTGAAACTGTTTCCGAGGAAGAACGCATTGCCGCCATCGAAGCCGAGCAGCTGCGAAAGAAGCAAGAAAAGGGTAAGAAATCAGCAGAGCGCAGAAAGCAGAAGCTGGTCGCTCTGCGAGAAGCTGCACAAGCCGGAGACCCGGTCGCTATCGCACAGTATGAAGAACATCTGGCATATCAGCGTGAACGGAATCAGAAGCACCGCCAAAAGCTAAAGGAAGCCAGAGAAGCCAGCCCGGAATATATCAGTCAGTTAGAGGAAAAAGAGCGCATCAAGCGTGAAAAGATGCTTGAAACTGAGCGTAAGCGGGTGGAGCGAGCCAAAAAGAAAAGCAAACTGACACGGACTGAATTGAAAGATAAGGCAAAGACAGACCCCGAAGCAGCCAAGCAGCTGGAAGCAATGAGAGCCAAGGAAGCCGAAGCCAGACAGCGCAAAAAGGAGCGTGAGGAAGCAAGGATGGCAGCTGATCCAGAGTATGCCGCCATGATGGAAGCTCGAAAAAAGGAGTATATCCGCACAAGGACTGCCAAGCGCAAAGCGGAACACGAAGCCCTTGTAGAGCTTGCCAAGACCGATGAAGAAGCCGCAAGGAAGCTGGCTGAAATGCGGAAGTATCAAAGCGAAGCAACTGTTAGAAGCTATCAGAAAATGAGAACCGATGCAGAAGCCGGAGACCCCGAAGCCATGAAACGATACGAAGCCCACCTTGCCAAGCGCAGAGAGGACTACCACAAAAAGAAAGCAGAAAAGGAGGATATTCCAGCATGAACGAACTAAAGCCAAGAATCCATGAGAACGGTATCGACTACATCCTCGTAGGAGATTACTATGTGCCGGACTTAAAACTGCCGGAGGAACATCGCCCCATTGGTCACTGGGGACGGCTGCATCAGTCCTATCTGAAACAGTTTCGACCGATGATTTACAACGACCTGCTTTTGTCGGGCAAGCTCCATACTGTCCTTGCTGATTTGAACGAACAGGCAGCGGATAGGTTGGACTTGATAATCCGTCAGATGGCAGAAACCGAGGGCGTGAATGAAGCTATGAAAGCGGAAAATCAGATGCTATGGGTGCAATCCATGAACTCTATCCGCTGTAGAGCAGAGGAAGTCATTAAGGACGAACTGATTTACAGCTAAGCAAGGAGGAAACCATGGGACTGATAAAGCTAATCTTTAAGCTCTTGGTGCTGCCGCTGATTGTGGCAATCACCCTGATACAATGGGTCGGCATCTTCTTCACGCAGTTCTCGACCGTTATCTTCAATTTGCTTGCCGGGCTGATGTTCCTGATAACGATTGCCGGATGGATGTTCGGTATCAGCGCAGGAGCAGAAACGCTCCGACTGCTGGCAGTTGCCTTTGTGGTCTTTATCATCCCTCACATTGCGGAATGGCTGATTATCAGAATCGCCGTGATTAACTACGGACTGCGTGATTTTATCAAGTCCTGACCCAACAATTTTATATCGTCAGCAAAGCGACAGGTATTTCCTTGTGAAGTCCCTGCCGCTTTTATTTTATCAAATCAAAGGAGAGTAAAACTATGACTATGAACCAGAAGAAAGCACTGTACGCCTTTGGCAGCCCCGACCGTGAAGCAACGGTCAACCGTTTCTGTACGTTGGCAGAGCTTGCCCCCGATCCTGCCGTAAAGCGATTCTTCCTTGCAATCGCAAGGGAACTGAACGCCCCGACTGCCGACCGCTGGTATCGCTGTATGTTCTTCAATCTCCGCTTAGAAATGGAAGCATATCTGCGCTACGAAAAGGCTTTTGAGCGCATCGTGGGCGGCTGTCCGGCAGAAGATTGCGAGGACGGCATGGAATACAACGAGGAATGGGAGAATGACGAATATGACCCTGACGAAGTATGAGAAAGAGACCATTATCCTGTTCAACGAGGGCGAGGACACCGCTCACATCCAGACCTACAATGCCGGACTGCGGAAGCGGCTGGCAGCATTCAGCAAGAAGCACCCTGACCTTTGCCGCTTGGAAAAATCCTTCGCCCAGGGCGGCGTGATCTATGTGCTGGACAAGTCCAGACTGTCTATCCGACTGCAAGCACCGTACAGCGAGGAACGCAGACGAAAAGCAAGCGAGAACGCAAAGCAAAACGGTTTCAACAGCCAAGCGGAATAAGGTAGCGTTTCGGATTGATTTGCGGTCAAAATGTCAGGTCTGTACTTGATGTTTTGACCGCAAACATATGACAAGTGAAGTGTTCGTATTTCAAGGATATAAAATAATCATTCACGGAATGTTTTCTAAACAATTAAAAAATTTACTGAAATATCTTGAAATGTATTTCGTGTAGCGGTATACTAATAATGTTCTGAAACGAACAGTTCAAAAAAGAAAGGAGGGCGCTTTGTGAAAAATTACTTCGCTCACTGTATTGATGTGGAAAATTTGTATATAAAGCTGGTATCCCCACTTTGCGAGAAACACGGGCTGACTTATACGGAGTTTACAGTTCTCATGTTTTTGGCAAATAATCCCCAGTATGATACAGCCACGCAGATTGTAAAATATCGCCATGTTGCCAAATCTCATGTATCTGTTTCCATTCGCTCCTTGCAGGAGCGAGGACTGCTTTTCGGAACACACAAGGGTGGAAATCACAGAACCATTCACCTGAGCGTGTCAGACAAAGCAACCAATATCATCGAAGCTGGGCATGCGGCTCAGAACAAATTCTACGGAATCGTATTTGCGGGATTTTCGACAGAAGAAAAAGAAAAGATGCAGCATTTTACAGAACAGATCAACAGAAATGTTATAGATTATTTGAATGATTGATTTTCGGAGGTATTCATAGTGGGAAACAATAAAGATTTTTTAGGTACACAGCCGGTCGGCAAACTTCTTTTGAAGCTGTCAATACCTACGGTGGTAGCACAGCTTATCAATATGCTTTACAACATAGTTGATAGAATTTTTATTGGTCATATACCGAATGCAGGCAGCCTTGCTCTGACAGGAGTTGGCGTGTGTATGCCGATTATTATGATCGTATCTGCATTTGCCGGTCTTGTAAGTTCTGGCGGCGCACCCCGTGCTTCTATTTCGATGGGCAAGGGAGATATGGATTCCGCAGAGAAAACCCTTGGTGGATGTTTTCTTTTGCAGGTAGTTATATCGGTAATTTTAACAGCGGTTCTCCTGATTTTTGGCGAGGATTTGCTTTTAGTTTTTGGAGCCAGTGAAAATACCATTGAGTATGCCACCGAATATCTTAACATATATGCTGTCGGTACAGTATTTGTTCAGTTGACCCTGGGCATGAATGCATTTGTAACCGCCCAAGGATTTACAAAGGTATCCATGGTATCCGTAGCCATTGGAGCAATCCTGAACATTGTGCTTGACCCGATTTTTATTTTCGGCTTGCACATGGGTGTTGGTGGCGCAGCGTTAGCCACGATTATTTCGCAGGCAGTATCGTGTATTGTGGTTGTTTCTTTTTTGTGCAGTCGCAAAACCCAGCTCAAACTGAAACGCAAAAACCTGAATATAAGCCCGAAAGTGGTGTTCCCCTGCATTGCGCTTGGCACAGCGACATTTATTATGCAGGCAAGTGAAAGCGTTATTTCTGTGTGCTTTAATTCTTCTTTGCTGAAATACGGCGGCGATATTGCGGTAGGCGCAATGACAATTCTCACCAGTGTGATGCAGTTTGCCATGCTCCCTTTACAGGGCATTGCACAGGGCGCACAGCCGATCACAAGTTACAATTATGGGGCGAAAAATACAGAGCGTGTAAAAAAGACCTTTCGCATATTGCTTATAACGAGCCTGATTTACTCTGTAACGCTTTGGGCTGTTGCAATGCTTGCGCCGCAGTTCTTTGTGGGCATTTTCACACCGGAAGCAGAGATGGTAGCATTTGCATCAAAAGCACTGCGAATATATATGGCGGTGGCATTTATGTTTGGTATCCAAATTGCCTGCCAGATGACTTTTACTGCCCTTGGCAATGCAAAAAGCTCTATTATAGTGGCAATTACAAGGAAATTTATTCTGCTCCTGCCGCTCATCTACATTATGCCGCAACTTGTATCGGACAAGACTATGGGTGTTTATCTCGCAGAACCGGTAGCCGATTTTGTAGCAGTAACCTTTACCGCAATTTTGTTCTATTTCCAATTTAGAAAAGCAATGCGGTCAATTGAATCTTAACAGTACACAATGAACGAAGCTCCGTCAGCATGGTTGCCGAAGAACATGCCCCATGTAGAAATAAAACAGAATAATGATTAAGCCAAAGGCGATCAACCGTGAAAAGTTGGTCGCTTTTGTTTTGCCCATTATCAAAAATCGGAAAGGAGGTTGCCCCGATGCCCAACGAAGAATTGGAGAAATTGAAACAGAAGCAACACAGGTTGGAGAAGAAGCTGACCGTAGCCAAGCACAAGGAAAAACAGCTCGAACATAAGTTGAAGCAGTTGACCCGAAGCGAAAGAACCCACAGACTTTGCACCCGTGCCGGAATGTTGGAGACCTTTTTGAAAGAGCCGACCGTCCTGACCGATGAGGATGTGATGGAGCTGCTGACCTTCATCTTCCAGAGCGAAGCGGTTCAAAAGAAGCTGAATCTGCTGATTGAGAGTCGGAGAGAAACGCAGGAAGCGGACGAGGGCGAAAACCCTTGACGGAGACAAGGGCGCAATTATACACCACCTAAAGATGGTGATTGCGTTCTGCCGAAAGCCTATTGCATGGAGCTGACGATTTCCGCAAAAGTCCCTTGCTCCATTCATCCAGAGGAAGCTACACTTCCCCTGCGCTGGCTTTGCCAGCTACCCCTTTGTGGACTTGCCGCCGAGGAACGATTGCAAGCAATCATTCCCCGACAACAAGTGAATATCCCCCCGTCCGACCGTGCTGAAAAGTATCGGTCTTTTTTTGTACCATCGAAAGGAGGTTCAAACCAAAATGCCAGTACCACATTTGGAAATCCGCATCGTCCAGCGAAGCAAGGGCAGCTCTGCTGTTGCCGGAGCTGCCTACCAAGCCGGAGAAAAGCTGTTTTCCGAGTATGACCAGAAGATGAAAAACTATCTTTACAAGAAAGAGGTGGTTTACACAGAGGTCATGCTGCCCACCAATGCCCCACCCGGATATGCTGACCGAGCAACACTTTGGAACGCTGCCGAGGAAGTAGAGAAGCAATGGAACTCCCAGCTTGCAAGGCGATTTGTGGTTGCCTTGCCAAGAGAAGTGCCGCTTGAAATGTGTCCGCAAATGATGCAGGAATACTGCCGAGAGCATTTTGTGTCCAAGGGAATGTGCTGTGACTTTGCAATCCATGACCCAGATCTGCCCGGACACAATCCCCATTGCCATATCATGCTGACCATGAGAGCCATTGGCGAAAACGGAAAGTGGCTGCCTAAGAGCCGCAAGGTTTACGACCTTGACGAGAACGGAGAGCGTATCAGACTTCCCTCCGGCAGATGGAAAAGCCACAAGGAGGATACCGTTGACTGGAACGAGCAGTACCACGCCGAGGAATGGAGGCACGGCTGGGAGCTTGTTCAAAATAAGTATCTGGAACTTGCCGGAAGTCCTGAGCGAGTGGATATGCGCTCTTATGAGCGGCAGGGACTGGATAAGATTCCCACCGTCCACATGGGAGCCGCCGTTTGCGCTCTGGAACGCAAGGGCATTGAAACCAACATCGGCAATCTCAACCGGGATATTAAGGCGGCTAACCGCATGATGAACGCCATCCGCAGCACCATCCAAAATCTGCGGAACTGGATTGCAGACATTGTGGATGCGACCAAGGAAGCCTTTGCAGAGGTGGAAGCACAGCCAAAAAGCACTTCGCCCGATCTGGTTCTTCTGCTTCGTGATTATCTGAATTTACGCAAGGCAGAACGCAGCGACTGGTCGAGATACGGTCAGCAGAAAGGCACGACCGATGATTTGAAGGCAGTTTCCAAAGCCATGATCTATCTGAAAGAGCATGAGCTTTTCACGCTGGAAGATTTGGATGCAGCCCTGCAAGGAATGAGTGAGAAGTCCAAGGGCATCCATGCCGACATGAAGAAAGCATCCGCTCGCATGAAGGTCATTACCGGCATTCAGAACGCCGTGGCAGACTGCCAGACCCACAAGGCAGTCCACGACAAGTATCTGAAAATCGGCTGGAAAGCACGACAGGCAGCGTTCGCAGAAAGCCACAAGGACGAGCTGGACAGCTTCAACAAAGCGTTTCGCTATCTCAAAAAGCAGGGCGTGGATTTGAATGTCAATCTGGATTCCCTGCAAGCGGAATATGACAAGCTGGAAGCAACCTATGCAGAGCTTGCCGGACAGCTTGCCGCCGCCAAGGAGGAATTGCAGCCGATGAAGGATATTCGCTATTGGGTCAGCAAAGTCCTCACGCCGGAGCAGTCCGAGGTCGAGAAAAAGCCCGAACCTAAGCACTCCGTCACGGAGAAAATGAAGTTTCTGCAAGAGCAGAGCAGCAATCAGCCGGAGCAGAAAACCCCACAACAGAAAAAACAGAATATGGAACTGTAAGGCACTTGCCGTTTTCATTGTGAAAATGTCAGGTGCCTTTTTTGTTTCCCGAAAGGAAGATGCAATGAATGTATTTGAAGCGGTCAAACAGAACTTGACCACCCGACAGGCGGCAGAGATGTACGGCATTAAAGTTAATCGCAACGGCATGGCTGTCTGCCCCTTTCACAATGACCGAAACCCCAGCATGAAGGTGGACAAGCGTTTCCATTGTTTCGCTTGCCAAGCGGACGGAGATGCAGTTGATTTTGTTTCCCGGCTGTTCGGACTGCCCAGCAAAGTCGCCGCTGTGAAGCTGGCTGATGATTTCGGTATCAGCTATGACAACAGGCAGAAGCACAGAATCAAGCCCCATATCCGAGAGCCTACCCCGGAACAGAGATACCAGCAGGAGGAAAACAGATGCTACAAGGTGCTGTCTGATTACTTCCATCATCTCAGGACATGGAAGCAGCAATACGCACCCAAGCAGCCGGAGGACGAATGGCATCCGCTGTTCGTGGAAGCTCTGCAAAGAGAAAGCCATATCGAATATCTGCTGGATGTTCTTCTGTACGGCACAGCCGAAGAAAAGAAGGCTCTGGTTGCTGAGCAAAGAAAAGAGGTGATGAATCTTGAGCAACGATTTGCAGAACACCCAGACGGGCATGACCGTGGAGAAAGTCAGAGGAAGTCTGGACACGACCGATAACGGAGCAGTCAAAAACAGCATCCGAAATTGTCTGACGGTATTTCAGAATGACCCGAAGCTGGAAGGAGCGATCCGCTACAACATCCTGACAGAGCGCATTGATATTGTGAAGCCGCTCTGGTGGAGCAAGCCGACAACGACCTTGAACGATACGGATTTGAATTACCTGATGCTCTATCTGGAAGATCAGTACACACTGACCAGCGAAAAGAAAATCCAGAAAGCCATCTCCATTGTCGCTGACTGCAATAAGTATCACCCCATCCGTGACTATCTGAACGGTCTGGAATGGGACGGCACCGAGCGCATCCGCTGCGCCCTGCCCCATTTTCTTGGAGCGGAGGAAAGCGAGTTCACCTATGAATGTCTGCGGTTATTCATGTTGGGCGCAATCAGCCGGGTATTCAAGCCGGGAAGCAAGTTTGAAACCATGCTCTGTCTGGTTGGAGGACAAGGCGCAGGAAAGTCCACCTTCTTCCGGCTGCTGGCAATCAAAGACGAATGGTTTTCCGATGACCTGAAACGAATTGACGATGACAATGTTTACCGCAAGATGCAGGGACATTGGATTATCGAAATGTCTGAGATGATTGCCACCGCCAATGCCAAGAGCATTGAGGATATTAAGTCCTTCATCAGCAGAGCCAAGGAAACCTATAAAGTGCCGTATGAAACCCATCCGGCAGACCGATTGCGGCAATGCGTGTTCGGCGGCAGCTCCAATACGATGGACTTCCTGCCCCTTGACCGAAGCGGCAACCGAAGGTTCCTGCCCATCATGGTACACCCGGAAAGAGCCGAGGTTCATATTCTGGAAGATGAAGCCGCATCGAGGGCGTATATCGACCTGATGTGGGCAGAAGCAATGACCATCTATCGGAGCGGTTCTTTTCGCCTTACCCTCTCAAAGCAAATGAACAAGGAGCTGCGGGAGCTGCAAAAGCAGTTCATGCCGGAGGACACCAAGGCAGGGCTGATTCAGTCTTTCCTTGATGATTTCAGCGGCACACAGGTCTGCTCTAAGCTGATCTATGCAGAAGCTCTGAATCATTCCTTTGACGAGCCGAAGCAATGGGAAATCCGGGAGATCAATGAAATCATGAACAACAGCATCAAGGGCTGGACACCGTTCTCCAATCCCCGAATCTTTGCCAAGTACGGCAGACAGCGAGGTTGGGAACGCACCGTTTCTGGCAACGAGCTATCGGCAACCGGCTCTGATTTGCCGGACGGTTTTCGTGAGCTGACCAAGGAAGAAGCCCAACAGGTAGAGATTCCATTCTAAAAAATCGACCCCGTTGCCGAGCTGGTTGCTATCCCGTTGCCGACCCCGTTGCCGGGCTAATCCCTTAAATCTCTTTTATTTACAAGGGTTTTAAGAGTCCTGACAACGAAAGCAACGGAGAAATCAAAGAAAAAAACAAAAACAGCAAAAGAGCCAGATAGGACAATGTTCGAGGTTTTTTGAAGCCCGTTGCCGGACTTCGTTGCCGACACACACCCTGTCTGGCTTTTTCCGTTTCAAGGAGGTATCGCATGGCACAGAACAACAAAGCAGTCCAAACATCCAAAGCAAATCCGGCAGGCTCGTTCAGTATGAGAATGGGCAGCACCACCTATATCATCGGCGTTCATTTCAGCACAGAGAGCAAGGACACCTTGGAGGACAAGATGAAGCGGCTGATGCGTGATGATGTGAAAGCGGATAATTTCTAAGCCGAAAATTGTATGCAACACTTCTGTTTTTTATCTTGACAAGAACGACCCGAAGGGTACAGTGCTGGTGGAATGCGGCAAAATGCTCGAAAAGGGCGGCTACGTCATCAAATCGCTGAACACCATCAACTTCCGGAAATCCATGCACTACAACCCTTTCAGCTACATCCGCAGCGAGAAGGACATCCTCAAGCTGGTCAATACGATCATCGTCAACACGAAGGGAGACGGCGATAAGTCCGGCGAAGATTTTTGGGTAAAGGCGGAAAAGCTCTACTACACAGCTCTCATCGGCTACATCTGGTACGAGGCACCCGACCACGAGAAAAACTTTACTACCCTGCTCGAAATGATCAATGCCTCGGAAGCCAGAGAGGACGATGAGACATTCAAGAACCCTGTGGATGTCATGTTCGACGAGCTGGAAGCCCGCGACCCTGACCACTTTGCGGTCAAGCAATACCGCAAATACAAGCTGGCGGCGGGTGTTGTATGCTCTAAAAGACTTCTTAATCAAGCGGTTGGGAAGTCTCTTAGAA
>OGYZ01001903.1_pt1 | contig 15324 bp, 17 predicted proteins | sample 1576681 | NCBI WGS metagenome assembly OGYZ01 (sample SAMEA3541480, study PRJEB24748) | human gut metagenome | biome: human gut; feature: human-associated habitat; material: faeces | place: China | collected 2012 | reverse complement strand
CTGGCGGTCTATCTCTTGTTTTCGGTTGCTTGCTTCCTTACCGTACATGAGCATTCTCCCAAGATTTCTTCGAAAGTTGTGACAGTACCTTCGATGACATTGGAGCTCCGTGCTTCCTGAAGCAGCCAGGTGAGCCAGAAAAGATCGGCCTTGGCGGAGGCTTGCATCATGCCGTTGAGCTCTGCAAGGGAAGAAACGGCATTGAACTCCAGCATACCGAAGCTTCCCCAGGCATCATCGCTAACTGTCAGGGGGAGAAGAGGTGGTAGATAAGGCGTCGCAGACATGAGCGTTCCTTTGCAGGCGGCGTATTTGTGTCCAATGAAAGTGTGTCAAAGCATCATATATCTGTTTGTGTCAAATAAAAAGCCGTTTCATTTGACACAAATGGCTAAGACAGGCGGGGAACTTCCCATACAAAGCAGCAAAAAAGGGAAAATCTGCCGGGAGTCATTTCCCAGACATCCCTCAGTAGAAAGCTGTACTACTATGAAAAAAGGACGCCATGGCGGCGTCCTTTTTTTACGGGGGCTCCAAGGGAGGAAGCGATCTGGATGGGGCTCCCGTCAGGCCGGGATGTCCCTAACTACGAGGCAGCGACGGGGACCTGTGCCCGTACCTGAAAGTTTTTGGGGAGAGGGGCCCGGGGGAGAGAGCTTTTGTTTGCAAAGAGTCTCTCCCCCGGAGTGTCTGTCATTCTTACAAGGGCGGCATCTCGCCTGCCTGGCCGCGTGCGGCTTTGTCCAGCCAGTCGGCCCAGCGGCAGCCGGTCTCGATGAGCCTGTCCTGCGACAGCCGGGCGCTGTCATACAGGATGAGGGCCGAACCGCTCAGGGGGTTGAGCTCTATGTCCCGCACACCGTCCACACGCAGGAGGGCGGAGCGGGCCTTGCCGGCGATGGCGGCGTCACGCAGGGCAGGGTGCCGGACGCGCACGCGTCCGTCCATGAAGCTGCGGACATATTTCACGAAGCGCAGGCTGTCGAGCATCAGGCGGCCTCCAGCTGACGGGCGTGGCGACCGGGCAGATGCGGCCGCATGGCATTGAGGGTCACGCCCAGGGTCGTCAGGTTATGCAACAGAGCCGAGACGCCGGGCGTCAGGATCATGAACAGGCCCCCGGCCAGGAACATGCTGTTGAGCAGCATGGTGGCCGCAAAGTTGATGTGGATGCGCCGCAGGGTGGCCCTGCCCAGCAGCCGGGCCGTGATGAGCCCGCTGAGGTCCGGCCGGGTGAGCAGCACATTGGCCACTTCGCGGGCCAGGTCGGCGCCGTCGCACATGGCCACGCCCACATGGGAGGCGGACAGGGCAGGCGCGTCGTTGATGCCGTCGCCCACCATGAGGACCTTGCAGCCCTGGGCGGTGAGGTCGGCGATGACGTCGGCCTTGTCGGCGGGCAGGACCTGCGAACGGTATTCCTTGAGGCCCAGCTTGCCGGCCACGGCACGGGCGGTACGCTCGTCGTCGCCGGTGAGCATGAGGATACGGCGGAAGCCCAGCTCTTCGAGCTGTTTGAGGACCTGCGGGCATTCGGGACGCAGGGGGTCCTCGATGGCCAGGAACCCGGCCAGCTTGCCGTCGATGGCCAGATAGAGCAGCGAGCGTCCCATCCGGGCCTGGGCGTCGATCTCCGCCTCCAGGGGCGAAAGGTCGATGCCTTCGTCGCATTCGATGTAGTGGCGGCTGCCCACACGCACGGCCTTGCCGTACAGGGTGGAGGCGATGCCGTGGGCCACCACATATTCCACCTGGGCGTGCTCTTCCTCATGCTGCAGGCCTTCTTCCTGCGCGCAGCGGACAACGGCGCGGGCCACAGGATGGGGGAAGTGTTCCTCAAGGCAGGCCGCAAGGCGCAGGACCTCGTCCCGGTCATGACCGGCGGCGGGGATGACCTCCACTACATGGGGGCTGGCGTTGGTGAGGGTGCCCGTTTTGTCGAAGACCACGGTATCGGCTTCGGAAAGGGCCTCCAGGAAACGGCCGCCCTTGATGACCACGCCGTGACGCGCGCCTTCGCGCATGGCGGCCAGAACGGCCAGCGGGGTGGCAAGGCGCAGGGCGCAAGAATAGTCCACCAGCAGCACGGAAGCCGCCTGCATGGGATTGCGGGTGATGAGCCACACAAGGCCCGCCAGGGCGAAGGTGAAGGGCACGGCCATGTCGGCCATGCGTTCGAATTTGCCCTGGATGCCTGCCTTGAGGGCCTCGGATTCTTCGATGAAGCGCACCACCTGCTTGAGGCGGGTGCCGTCGCCCACATGGGTGGCGCGGATGACGAGATGTCCCTGCTCCACCACCGTGCCCGAGTAGACGGCAGCGCCCTTGCTGCGGGCCACGCCCAGGGGCTCGCCGGTCATGCTGGCCTGGTTGACCACGGCCTCGCCGTCCTCGACGATACCGTCCACAGGGATGGAGCCGCCGTCGCGGACCACGACCAGATCGCCTTCACGCACATCGGAGAGCGGGACGCTGGTCTCCACACCATCGGCCAGTACCCAGACGGTATCCACGTTGAGCGCCAGGCTCTCGGTCAGGCTGTCCATGGAGCGGCGGCGCGTCCAGTATTCCAGGGCCTCGCCCAGTCCCAGCAGCAGGGTCAGCACGGTGACGGTACGGAAGTCGCGCCGCAGCAGGGAAACACCGATGGCCGCGGCATCCAGTACGTCGACATTGAGCTTGCCCTGGAGGAGCGAGGCGAGGCCCTTTCGCAAAAAGGGAAGGGCTCCCATGACACTGCTGGCCACACGCAGCTTGAACGGCAGGAAAGGACGGACGAAGAGGAAGCGCATCAGGGGGCCGAAACCGTGGGCCCCCATCTCGTCCTCATCATGGGCCGGCAGGCGCCTGCCGGAAGCGTGCCGTTCGAGGCTGCTTTCCAGCTCCTGGGTCAGGGTGGCCAGGACGCTGCCGTCATTGAGGGCACCGGCGTCCTGGGCAGCCAGGGAGCGGAGCACGTCCTGCCGGGCCTGCGCATGCCGGTAGAGCACGAGGACGCTGGGCACGCGGGGATTGACCCGCACGCCTTCCACGCCGTCGATGGCATCCAGAGTATCGGCCAGGATCTCGGCCTGCACCTGTGTCATGGGGCGGCAGGCACGCGCACGCAGCCGTCCGGCCCCGTTGGAGCAGCTCAGTTCATGAACCAGAAAAAAGCGCATGCGCGTGCCCTCATTAGGCCTGAGGATCGGCAGCTTCGGCCTTGCGCTTGTCAGCGGCCTGACGGGCTTCGGCGGCCAGATCTTCCATATCTTCCTTGACGGCTTCCACCTTGCTCATGATGGCGTCTTTCATGTCCATGCCGCGGCTCACCAGATCGGTGGCCAGGGGTTTGAGATCGAGCTTGCCGCGGGTGACGGCAACGGTGCCCACGACGCCCAGCGCCAGACCACCCAGGAAAAAGAGACCGTATTTCAGACCGTTGTTCATGCTTGTGCCTCCGTTTGCACAGGTAAAAGGATACAGAGGGCCATCCGGGCCATGTTCTGGCACGGCCCGGACAGCAAAAAACGCACGATTGGGAGAAGAGAGGGGCTAGTTGGAGACGTCGACGGTGATGTGGTCGGCTTCGCTGTTGCGCAGGGTGACGGTCACGCCGGAAAGGCGCAGCGCAACGGGGTCTTTGAGGGGCGCGCGGCCCACGACGGAAACGGTGGTCCCGGGGATCAGGCCCATGTCCCGGATGCGGCGGCCCATTTCTCCAAGGGCTTCCACCGTGGCGATCCTGCCGCTCTGGCCGATCTGCATCTGACGAAGGCTGATGATGTCGCTCATGATCTTCTCCTTTGCTGGTACGGGCCCGGAGCAGGGACCGGCATACCTGCGCAGTGCGATCCGGCCGGGACGATCCCGACCGGGCTTGGGGGGCGGCTGATCCGGCATGTCGAACCGCTACTCCGGGCTTGCAAAGAAGCATGGCGTAAACTAGGATGAGTGTCAAGAAAAAAAGAAAATCACTTTCATTTTTCTTTTGACCTGTATGTAAAATTTTTTATCTTTTCATTTTAACCTCTTACCCCAGGAGTGCTCTTATGGAAAAAGCCTGTCTCGCTACAGGGGACCTGGCTGTCCCCGCACGGCCCGCGACCAAAAAGCTCAGCGGGCGCAAACTGGCCATGCGCATCATGCTCGGTGCGCTGGGGGCATCGGTGGTGCTGGGCTTTGCCGGCAACAAAACGGCCCATGTGCTGACCGGCGCCGTGTTCAGCGCCCTGCTGGCCGACCACGTCTGGAAGCGCCGCAAGGCCCTGTAAGGATCGTCACATGGAGCGTCCTTCCGACGGGAATGCGGCTTTGCCCGCTGCTTCGGGGGCGGCCGTCCCCCGGTGGAAAGCCCTGCTGGCCACGGGTATCCGGCGGCTGGCGGTCTGGGGAACGGGCCTGCTGGCGGCCCTGGTCGCCCTGCTGGCCCTGGCCCAGATCGTCTGCCTGGCCCTGTGTCTGCTGGCTCTGGTGGTCCTGGCCCTGTGTTTCCTGATGGCTTCCTATCCCGAGGAATGCCGCCAGTTCTGGCGCATGCTGCGGGAGACGCGTGCGGAGGGACGCGGCAACGATTCCTGAACCTTGGGGGCGGCCGTTGCGGCCTGGGGGGCCGGCCGCTCCGCAAGGGAAAGGAGCCCGCAGGAGGCTGCGGACAAAAAAAGACCACCCGTCGGCGGGTGGTCTTTTTTCGTATCAGGGAGCGGGGGAGAGCCTATTCCTTGGGCTGGTCCTCGTCGGGCAGGTTGGCCGTCTCGTGCTGGCCCTGCAGCAGGTTGCGGTGACCGACGATGATGTGGTCGAGCACTTCGGGCTTGGCCAGGGCCGTGGTATCGCCCAGGTCGTCATAGACGTTGCCCGCGATCTTGCGCAGCATGCGGCGGATGACCTTGCCGGAGCAGGTCTTGGGCATGGCTTCCACGAACTGGATGTATTCGGGGGAGGCCAGGGCGCCGATGTCGCGGCGCACGGTGTCGCGCAGCTTTTTGCGCACGTCGTCGCTCCAGGGCACTTCGTCACGGGTGACGACATAGGCGTAGATGCCTTCGCCCTTGAGGGCATGGGGCATGGGCACCACGGCGGCTTCCGCCACTTCGGGGCAGGAGGCCAGCACGGCCTCGATCTCGGCGGTGGAGAGACGGTGGCCGGAAACGTTGATGGAATCGTCCACGCGGCCCAGGATCCAGAAGTAGCCGTCCTCGTCCACTTCGGCGCCGTCGCCGGACTCGTAGCAGCCGAAGCGCGAGAAGTAGGACTGGTACTTTTCTTCGTCGTTGTACACGCCCTGCATCATGCCGGGCCAGGGCTTGCGGATGACCAGATGGCCGCTGCGGGTGGAGCCGTCGCCGTCTTCCTCGTCACGGGTGGCGCTGCCGCCCATGACGGCCGCGTCGATGCCGGGCAGGGGCCGCGAGGCCGAGCCGGGCTTGAGCTTGGTGGCGTAGGGCAGGGGGCTGATCATGGCGCCGCCGGTCTCGGTCTGCCACCAGGTATCCACGATGGGCAGCTCGCTGCCGCCGATGTTCTTGTGGTACCAGTGCCAGGCTTCGGGGTTGATGGGTTCGCCCACGGAGCCCAGGATGCGCAGGGTGCGCAGGTCATAGCGTTCGGCCCAGGCTTCGCCCAGACGCATGAGGGAACGGATGACCGTGGGGGCCGTGTAGAGGATGTTGACGCGGAATTTTTCCACGATGCGCCAGTAGCGGTCCGGCTTTGGCCATGTGGGCACGCCTTCGAACATCACCACGGTGGCGCCCAGGGCCAGCGGCCCGTACACGCCGTAGGTATGGCCGGTGATCCAGCCCATGTCGGCCGTGCACCAGTAGACGTCGTCGTCGCGCATGTCGAAGACCCATTGCGTGGTATGCGCCGCATAGGTCAGGTAGCCGCCCGTGGAGTGCATGATGCCCGTAGGCTTGCCGGTGCTGCCGCTGGTATGCAGCAGGAAGAGCGTGTCGTTGGCGTCCATGGGCTCGCAGGGGAAGTCCACGTCCAAGGTGAAGTCCTCGATGAGGTCATGCCACCAGATGTCGCGGTTGGGGGTCATCTTCACGTCGTAGAGGTCGGCGTGGTTCACCACCACCACGTGGGCCACGGAGGGGCACTTTTCCAGGATGGGGTCCAGGTTGGCCTTGAGGGGCTTGATCTTGCCGGCGCGGATGGCGGCATCGGCGGTGATGACGACCTTGGCCTTGGAGCCCTGGATACGGCTGCGCACGCCGCCTTCGGCATAGCCGGAGAAGATGGCCGTATGGATGGCGCCGATGCGGGCACAGGCCAGCATGGCGATGACCAGCTCGGGGATCATGGGCATGTACAGGGCCACACGGTCACCCTTGTTGATGTGCAGGGAGCTCAGGGCGTGGGCCACACGGCAGACCTCGGTATAGAGCATCTGGTAGGTGAAGCAGCGCACGTCCATTTCCTTTTCGCCCTGCCAGATGAGGGCGGCCTTGTTGCGGCGGCCGGAGATCAGGTGGCGGTCGATGCAGTTGAAGGCGGCGTTGAGCTTGGCGCCGGTGAACCATCTGTACTTGTGCCGCGCTTCGTCGGCCTCCAGTACCTTGTCCCAGCGCTTGAACCAGTGGATCAGCTGCGATGCGCGTGCACCCCAGAAGTCATTGGGGTCTTCCAGAGCTCGCCGGCAGATGGCGTCGGCTTCGTCCTGACCGCAGATCCACGCGGACGACTTGCCGTGCTCGGGGGGGAGGTAGCTACGCTTCTCGGTTAAGAGAGTGGTAATCCGTTCCTGGGACATGATGGCAACTCCATAAGCTTAAGACTGCAAACAACAGTGGAAAATCATCCATGCTACCGGCGTAAAGTGATTTCTTACGGGCGTCAAGGGCCGGAAAACTGTTTGTGCTACCAGTCATCGTGGAGAAAAAAGGGACAAGGAGCTGAAACAGAGTGCAACAAAACGGCAGCAGGCACCGGTATGCATGGGAATGCTGAATAGTGAAAAAAATCCCAATCTGGAACGATTTTTTATGAAATTTTTTTTAAAATTTTTTCCATATTCGGAACGAGAGCCTGCTTTTTGTGCAAAAAATGCATGACGGCAGAGAAAATGACCGGCAGCACGGCCGGAAAATGAAAAGGGCGGCCTCATGACGAGACCGCCCTGAAAAGCAGGATGGAGATGGCGCAAGGATCAGTCCACGGGACGCATCCAGCCTCCCTCCAGCAGGAGGGCGGCAAGACGGCTCACCGGCAGGCCCACCACCGTGGACCAGGAACCGTGCACGCTTTCCACCAGAAAGGCCCCCTGGCCCTGGATGGCGTAGGCTCCGGCCTTGTCGGCCGGTTCGCCGCTGCGCACATAGGCGCGGAGAACGTCTTCAGGCCAGGCATGGAAGCGGACGGCGCTGGTATCGGCAAAGCCCGCACTGCTCCCGTCGGGGAAAAGGCAGCAGACGCCGGTGATGACCTCATGCTCGCGGCCGGAAAGGCGCCGCAGCATGTCCAGGGCGTCCGCATCGTCAGCGGGCTTGCCCAGGATGTCGTGGCCCAGGGCCACCACGGTGTCGGCGGCCAGGATCAGGTCGTCGGCCCCGGCATCCGCCGAGGCGGCCACGGCCCGCGCTTTGGCCGTAGCGGCACGCAGGGCGTAGGCGGCGGGCGTTTCCCCATGTTCGGGGCGCGGTTCCACCCCGGTGGGCCGGACGATGGTATAGGGCAGGCCCCATTCATCCATGAACTGGCGGCGTCGCGGCGAGGCCGAAGCCAGCACCAGCCGGATGCCGGGCCGCAGGAGGAAAAGGGGCTGGAGCGGGGCCGTGTTCATCGGCCCGCCTGATGGGGCCAGTTCTGGCGGGGCCAGTGGCGCAGCAGCTCCTTGCCTTCCATGTCATAGACGTGGAAGCAGCCGTCCTCATACAGGCCGTAGCTGCGGGGGAATCCGCCCTTGGGCAGACTGAGGGAGCCGGGGTTCCAGAAGTGCAGGCCGTCCAGGCTCTCGCCGCGCGGGATGTGGGTATGGCCGCGCAGGATGACCGTGCCCGGGGCAAAACCCGGCAGAGGCGGGTTCTCCGGCAGACGGTGGCCGTGGCTGGCGAAGATGCGCAGGGCGTCGGCCTCTATCCAGGCATTCTCCGAAACGGCGAAGGGCGTGAGCATGATGTCCACTTCGGCGTCGCAGTTGCCGCGTACGGCCGTGACCGGGCAGGGCAGATGGTTCAGGCGGTCCAGTTCTTCCAGCACGGAGCGGGTGTCATAGCCGCCGGGCAGGGGGTTGCGCGGACCGTGGTAGACCAGGTCGCCCAGCAGCACCAGCATGTCGGGCGACAGGCGCTGGGCCGTATCACAGAGGAAGCGCAGGCTGTCCAGCGAGCCGTGCAGGTCGGAAGCGATGAGCAGACGCATGGACGGCCCTAGCCTTTGTGTTCCTCATCCCAGCGGGCGCGCTCCACAGCGGCGTCCACCAGCATGATGGGGATATCGTCACGCACGGGATAGACCACGTTGCAGGCCGGGCAGGCCAGGCCTTCGGGATGCTCGGCAGAGGGCAGGGGCTCCAGAGAGCCCATGCAGCGGGGGCAGGCCAGAATCTGCAGCAGTTCCTGTGTGTTCATCATGATGTTTCCTTGTCTTTGGGGACAGCGGCCCCCTGTTTTGCGAGGGCAAAAGCATAGCTTTTTGCCGTCCGTTCTTCAAGACAAAGCTGTCGGGACGACCTGCGGGAAAGCGTGACCTGACGGGCCCTGCGCACCTTGCCACGGGAGTGCGCAGCTTGCTTTTTTTTCATAAAGTCGTAGTTTACTTGAAAAGAAAAAGATAACTGTCATGGATGAAAGCATGCAATTCATTGATTTACATACGCATTCACAGGCCTCTGACGGAACGGACAGCCCCGGGCAGCTCGTGCGTAATGCCCAGATCCAGGGGCTGGCGGCGGTGGCGGTGACCGATCATGATACGGTCTCCGGCCTGGGCGAAGCCGAGGCGGCAGCCCGTGACCTGGGGCTGGAATTCGTGCGTGGATGCGAACTGTCGACCAGTACGGAGCTGGGCGAGATGCATGTGCTCGGCCTGTGGCTGCCCCGGGATCTGGCTCCCCTGCAGGACAGGCTCCAGTATCTGCGCCGCAAACGCAGCGAGCGCAACGTCCGCATCGTGGAAAAGCTCCAGGGCCTGGGCGTGGAGATCGAGCTCGACGAAGTGCTGCACGAGGCCCGCGGCGAAAGCGTGGGGCGCCCGCACATCGCTGCCGTACTGGTCCGCAAGGGCTATGTGAAGGACGTCAGCGAGGCCTTCAAGGAATATCTGGGCTATTACGGCCGCGCCTACCTGCCCAAGGAGGTCCTGCAGCCCGAAGAGGCCGTGGAAGTCCTCTCTTCTCTGGGGGCCACGGTCTGCCTGGCCCACCCCATGCTGCAAAAGCTGCCCGAGGGCTGGCTGGAAGCCTTCATCGAACGCCTCCTGCCCTGCGGGCTCACGGCCATCGAGGCCTATCACAGCGAACATTCCGAGGCCGCTTCCCGGCGCTGCCTGGAGCTGGCCCGCCATTACGGCCTGGGCGTCAGCGGCGGCTCGGACTATCACGGTACCAACAAGCCCCGCATCCGCTTGGGCAAGGGCTACGGCTCCCTGCGCGTGCCCTACAGCGTGCTGGAAGAGCTGCGCGAGATGCGCGCCCGGCGCGGCCTGCCCTGCTAGGGCGTGGCGACCTGTCCGCAGTTTGTTTGTGGGGGAAGGGAAACCCCTCATCTCCGCTGTCGATGCCCGTAACGCTCCTTCGTCGTTAACGGGCACGGCCTGCGACCGCCTTCGGTCGCTGCTCGCGCGAGTTTTTTCCCTTTCCCCAAGCCCCATCCTTTCCCCAGCGCGCTTTTTCAGATGGGCGCTGGCTCATGCGGCGGGCATCCTTCTTTGGGGATGTGTGCTGGCATCCTTTATTTCATTGGAATACAACGGAGAGTTGCGTTGAAAGGCCCGGGGAAAAGGGGGGCTTGAGGAGGCTCACCCCTCTTTCCGTGATCCTCATGCGGCCCGTACATGCAACGGGGCCGGTGGGACGTCTTCATGGCGGGAGCGTCCTGCGCGGCCATGCTGTGTCCTTCCCGTTCCCGTGCCTCTGTTTGTCTTGTCCGTATCTGTCTGCCGCAGATCTTCCACTGTCGGCGGATGCAAAAAAGCGGGGCCCTCTTGAGAGGGTCCCGCTTTTTTCGTCAGTGCTGGTCAGGAGCGGCTAGACTTTGCCCATGCCGCAGCACTTCTTGTACTTCTTGCCGCTGCCGCAGGGGCAGGGATCGTTGCGGCCCACGCGGGGCTTGGCCTTGGCGGGCTGGTTGCCGGCATCCGTGGTCTGGCTGCCGGAGTAGGCCAGGTCGTCGTTCTCCTTGTGGCGCAGGCTCAGGGTGGGCTTGGCCTTGGGGGCTTCCTGCTGCGGAGCTTCGGCCGGGGCATTGCCCTCTTCCACGGCGTCCTCGGCAGGGGCGGGTTCGGCGGGCTGCACATGCACGCGGGTCAGGGCGCGGAACACGCCTTCGCGGATCTGGAAGAGCATGGACTGGAACATCTCGAAGCCTTCACGCTTGTATTCCAGCTTGGGGTCCTTCTGGCCGTAACCGCGCAGGCCGATACCGTCACGCAGGGCGTCCATGTTGCGCAGATGTTCCTTCCAGGTGCGGTCCAGTTCTTCCAGCAGGAAGTAGCGCAAGATGTCCTGGTACAGGGGACCGGCTTCTTCGCGCAGCTGCTGGAAGATCTGGTGGATGCATTCCTCACAGCCGGCACGGTCGGGCACGGGAGCATCGGCCGCCAGCACGCGGCCCAGGTTGAAGACGTCGGCCAGACGGGCCTGCAGGGCCTTGCGCAGCTCGATGGCCGTATCGGTATCGGCCTGCTCCAGCGGCGTGTAGGCATCGTCCAGGATATCGTTGCGGAACTCGCTCAGCACGGGTTCCAGATCTTCTTCCACCATCATGTCGCGGCGCAGGGTGTAGATGACCTCGCGCTGCTGGTTCATGACGTTGTCGTAATCCAGCAGGGTCTTGCGGATCTCGAAGTGGTGGGCTTCCACGCGCTTCTGGGCGCTTTCCACGGCGCGGGTGACCATGGTGTTCTCGATGGCTTCACCGTCCTTGAGGCCCAGCTTCTCCATGAGGCCGCTGATGCGGTCGGAGCCGAACAGGCGCATGAGGTCGTCTTCCAGCGAGAGGTAGAAGCGGGAGGAACCGGGGTCGCCCTGACGGCCGGAACGGCCGCGCAGCTGGTTGTCGATACGGCGGCTCTCGTGGCGTTCGGTGCCCAGGATGTGCAGGCCGCCCAGTTCCAGCACGCCTTCGCCCAGCACGATGTCCGTACCGCGGCCGGCCATGTTGGTGGCGATGGTCACATGGCCCTTCTGGCCGGCCTGGGCCACGATCTCGGCTTCACGGGCGTGCTGCTTGGCGTTGAGCACGCTGTGCGGGATGTTGAGCTTTTTCAGGCGCTGGGAGAGCATTTCCGAGGTCTCGATGGAGATGGTGCCCACCAGCACGGGCTGGCCCTTTTCGTACAGCTCGCGGATGGCCTCGATGATGGCATCGTACTTTTCCTTGCGGGTACGGTAGATGAGGTCGGGGTAGTCCTTGCGCTGCATGGGCTTGTTGGGCGGGATGGAGACCACTTCCAGATTGTAGATCTGGTGGAATTCCACGGCTTCGGTATCGGCCGTACCGGTCATGCCCGCCAGCTTGTCATACATGCGGAAATAGTTCTGGAAGGTGATGGAGGCCAGGGTCTGGTTCTCGGCGGCGATGGTGACGTTTTCCTTGGCTTCCAGGGCCTGGTGCAGACCGTCGGAATAGCGGCGGCCGTCCATGAGGCGGCCCGTGAACTCGTCCACGATGACCACCTTGTCGTTCTGCACGATGTAGTCCACGTCGCGCTTGAAGACGTGATGGGCCTTCAGGGCCTGCAGGATGCAGTGCTGCTGGGTGATGTTGGCCGGGTCGAAGAGGTTGTCCACATGCAGCAGGGCTTCGCAGTGGGCCACGCCTTCCTCGGAGAGCATGGCGGTGCGGGCCTTCTCGTCCACGGTGTAGTCTTCGGGGCCCAGCTGGCGCACGATCTGGTCCATGGCGCGGTACATGCCCACGCTTTCGTCGGAAGCGCCGGAGATGATGAGCGGGGTACGGGCCTCGTCGATGAGGATGGAGTCCACTTCGTCCACGATGGCGAAGTTGTGGCCGCGCTGCACCAGCTGCGTGGCGTAGAACTTCATGTTGTCGCGCAGGTAGTCGAAGCCGAACTCGTTGTTGGTACCGTAGGTGATGTCGGCGCCGTAGGCTTCCTTGCGGGCCTGGTCGTCGAGACCGTTGACGATGACGCCCACGGAAAGGCCCAGGAAGTTGTAGAGCTTGCCCATCCACTGGGCGTCGCGGGTGGCCAGGTAGTCGTTGACGGTCACCACATGCACGCCCTTGCCGGAAAGGGCATTGAGGGCCACGGGCAGGGTGGCCACCAGGGTCTTGCCTTCACCGGTCTTCATTTCGGCGATCTTGCCGCGGTGCAGCACGATGCCGCCCACCAGCTGCACGTCATAGTGGCGCATGCCCATGACTCGGCGGGAGGCTTCGCGGACCAGGGCGAAGACTTCGGGCAGAAGGTCGTCCAGGGTGCGTTCACCGGCCTGCACCTGCTGGCGGTATTCCGCCATGCGCTGGGCGAAATCCTCGTCGGCCAGTTCCTGCATCTGGGGTTCGAGCGCGTTGATGCGCGCCACGATGGGGCGCAGGCGGCGCAGGTAGCGGTCGTTCTTGCTGCCGAAAATCTTTTTGAAAATGAAACCGAACATGCGTTCTCCTCGTTTGGCGGGATGGCCTGCCCCGGGGCAGGCGCGCGACCGTGTGCATCCTGAAAAAAACGGACGGGCCGTGCGTGAAAGGGCCCGGCACCGGGGGCCGGGCGTCACAAACGGTCGCGCATGCCGTAGAAGTAAGGTCAAAACACGGCTTTGGCAATGCACCGAGGGGGAAAAATGCCCTCACGGACAGGAGAAAGCGCGTCTGGCGACCAGCTGGGGCGGGGGAGGACTGTGGGGAAAAGCTGCAGCAGGCTGCCGCCGGAGAGCCGGATCTTCGTTGGGCAGGGCCGGACTTGCCTGCCTGCGGGAAGAGCCGGGCCGGGGAAAATCAAGGGGAAGGCCAAGGGGAAGGGAAGAGCAGGAGGGAGGGGCTTCCCCGTTAAAACAGGGGCCTCTTCTTTAAAGAAGCTTGCCCGCAGGCCCTGCCTGTTGAGGCAGGAAACTGCGGGCGATACGGGCAGCCACGGGCATCCGAAGCTTCTGCCGCTGTCACCATCGTCCTTGCGGGCAAGGGCGGCCGCGGTTCCGTGCGGATGCGGCAGCAGGGCAGAGGGGCTCCTCCCTGAACGGCACCGGTCTAGGCTTCCGGGCCGTGTTCCTGTTTGATGACGGCTTCGGACTTGATGCGGTCCAGCAGCTCGGCAAAGGTGGCTTTGACGTTCTCGCGGATGTCACCGGCCACCACCAGCAGGAGCAGGTCGTCACCGGGCTGCAATTCCCCTCCATTGGCCTGGGCCACGATGGCGAAGATGCCGGGGCGCTGCTCCATCTCATGACAAATGGCGTCCATCTTGGCCTGGTCATGGCTGACGGTGATGGAGCTGACCGGCGCATGATCCTTGCGCGACCAGCCGCGGACAACGCCATTGTGTACCAGCATCATGCCCACATGGTCGGTGAAGCCGGGGCGGGCCTTGAGTTCCTGCAAAACCTTGTTGACGTCCATACTGACTCCTTTGTCTGCGGTGCCGGATCGGTCCGGCGCAGGAGCAAGCATACACGGCCCAAGCCCGTGGATAAAGGGCGGACGGCGCGGAAAAACAGCTTTTTGCGCCAATCTTCATCTTCCAATACACTGGAATGATTTGAGAATAAAAAAATATTACTTATTTTTGCGCTAGGTATTGATTTTTTAATTAAGAATCATTACTATTCAAAAAAAACACATGGAGGAGTATATGAACCGCCTGCAAGATTATGCTCTTTATGATATTTCCTGGAACCTGAGCCCTGAACACGCCGTGACCATGTACCTCGAATGGGGCAACAACGACTGGCACTCCGAATATCCGCCCGTGCGCTCCAAGGAAGATGTGTCCCACTACTTCGTGGTGGACAGCTGGGGCAAGGAACCCGTCATCCGCCTGGTGCGCCGCAACTCCGAAAACGCTGAAGATCTGTTCACCATGCCGCTTCCCCACCACCTGCTGTCCGAATACGAATCCGTGCACGGCAAGTGGCGCGGCATCAGCGAACCCACCCCCGCCATCAAGAGCTGGCTGCGCCACGAACTGGGCCAGTAGACAGCTTTGACGTCATAACGAACCTTTCTTCTTCATCAAAAATTTCTTTGTGGTTTGAGACCTCCACCTTCAGGGGGAAAAGAGAAGTTGACAAGACGGCGGAGCCGATGAAATCCTTTTTCGTAACCCCTCCCTTCAGGGAGGGGCAATCCGCACGACCCCTATCCGTCGGCTGCGGAGTCAGTCGGCGGACGGGGCGACTGTGGATTGAAACATTCCCTCCTCAAACCCATAAACCTCCACACCAAACGCACCAGACAGGGCCCCGGCAACGGGGCCCTTCGTCTTTTGGGGGCCGGGATACTCTATGTCATCCCGGCCAGGGCAGTTGCCCGCGGGCTCTGCGATAGGGGCGGCGGGGCACGATGGCCTGTCCGCATCCCTGCCCGGACGGGAGAGCCGCAGCGGAGCGGTCGACCGTTCGCGAGCTTCCCCGGACGGCGGACATAAAAAAAGCCGGTGGCTTTGGCCACCGGCTTTTTCATATCTGTCAGGCGCGTGCCTTACTTGTTGGTCTTGAGGAAGTTCTTGGCACGGGCCGCTTCGGGCGAGTTGGGGTACTTCTTGATGAGCTCGTTCATGCGGGCCTTGGCGGCGGCCTTCTGGTTCATCTTGCTGAAGCAGATGCCCTGCTTCAGGTAAGCGCCCGGAGTACGGTTGCTCTTGGAGAACTTGGTGATGACCGTGTCGTAGGCCAGGGCGGCGTCAGGGAACTGGTTGCGCTGGAAGTAGCACTCGGCCAGATAGTACTGCGCGTCGGGAGCCATGCTGTGCGTGGGATAGTTCTTCATGAAGTCGGCGAAAGAACGCTGGGCCTCATCGTACTTGCGGGCCTGGAAGGCATTGAGGCCAGCGTCATACAGGGCCAGCGAGATGTCCTTCTTCGCAGCGGGCTTGGCTTCGGGCTGGGGCGTGGGCTGGCCCCAGGTGCTGCCCGCAGCGGCCGGAGCGGCGGCAGGAGCAGCGGCGGCATCACCGTAATGTGCCTTTTTTGTTCATACTACCATAAATTTTATCAGAACTACAGATTCC
>OGYZ01001898.1_pt1 | contig 15355 bp, 13 predicted proteins | sample 1576681 | NCBI WGS metagenome assembly OGYZ01 (sample SAMEA3541480, study PRJEB24748) | human gut metagenome | biome: human gut; feature: human-associated habitat; material: faeces | place: China | collected 2012 | reverse complement strand
GAGTTTGAGGGGGCGAGGGGAAGCTTTTTGGCGCAAGGAAAAGTTCCCCTCGCCCCCTCAAAAACATAACGTATCCATCCACTGACCGTTACAGCCCCTTTCCCGTCATGACTTGCCAGCAAGGGGGCTTTCATGGCATGGACGGCCTGTGCCTGTGCGGCATCCTTTCATTTTTCAACAAAGCGAGGTTCATCATGAAGTTGCTGGAAAAGGCCCGGGCCGCCGGCTGAGCGGCAAAAATGGCTCCAGGGGCCCTGGAGCAGCTTTTGCGGGGCCTCGCGCCCCGTGGATCGTCCGATCTGGAGCAGCGTGTCATTGCCGGGCGTGCCCGTAACGAGGATGCCGTGGTCGTGCGCATGCCGGCTGGCAAGGCCATCGTGCAGACCGTGGACATCCTGGCGCCCATCGTCAACGATGCCTTCTGGTTTGGCCGCATCGCGGCCTGCAATGCCTTGTCGGATGTCTACGCACTGGGCGGGCAGCCTTGGTGTGCCATGAACGTGGCTTTTTTCCCCACCTGCCTGACCGAGAACGATCCTGAGAACATCCTGGCCAATATCCTGCGCGGCGGCATGGATGCCCTGGAAGAAGCCGGGGCCGTGCTGGCCGGCGGGCATACGGTGCAGGACGACGAACTCAAGTACGGCATGGCCGTGACCGGCATCATCGATCCCGATCATGTGGCCGCCAATGACAAATTGCGGCCCGGCCTGCGTCTGCTGCTGACCAAGCCGTTGGGCACGGGCATCCTGGCCACAGGCGTCAAGGCGCGCTGGGACGATCATGAGGAAAGCGAAGCCCTGCTGCAGCGCTGGTGCGGACGTCTCAACCGTATCCCTGGGGAAGCCATCGCCCACTTCCGCATCCCGGCCGCCACGGACATCACCGGGTTTGGCCTGGGCGGGCATCTGCTGGAGATGGCGCAGGCCTCGGGCGTCTGCGTGTCGCTGCAAACAGAAGCCCTGCCGCTGCTGCCCCACGCTCTGGATTATGCCCGCATGGGCCTTATCCCGGCGGGCAGCCATCTCAACCGCACCCACTGCGCTCCTGCCGTGGACGTGGCGTCTTCGGTGGATGAGGCGGTGGAAAGCATCGTGTTCGATGCCCAGACCTCGGGCGGTATCGTGCTGGCCGTGCCGGGGGAAGAGCTGGCCACGGTGCGTGACTGGCTGGAGGCCAGGGGCGAGATGGCCGTGGAGATCGGCGAAGTGCTGGAGGCGCGTCCCGACGGCAAGCGGTTGCTGCTGCGTTAGCGGGGAGGGAGACCCGGGGAGAAGACTCTCTCTTTTCTTATTTCCGGGGCTCTCCCTTGCCTCCAAACTTCCCTTCCTCTCCATATGCATTGCAGCGGGAAGGCAACGTCTCGGAAGAGAGGTCTCCCGTCAGCTCTCCATGTGACATGGCCGGGCTTCTTCTGTATGCCAGTGCCGGTCCTTGTTTTCCCTGCTATCCGGTACTGAGGGGAGGGCTGGCCGAGGCTTGCGGGAAAGTGGTGTCTGTGGTATAAAAGTCATCTTTGCGAGAGTGGCGGAATTGGTAGACGCACTGGACTTAGAATCCAGCGGTTTATCCATACGGGTTCAAGTCCCGTCTCTCGCACCAGAATTTGCAAGGACGTCCCCGGCATGGCTGTGGGACGTCTTTGTTTTGGGGGCTGCTGTGCAGGAAGCCTCTTACCTTGTCCGGCGCAGAGGAAGGAGCAGCTCCATTCCGTCACGGTAGCGCGCAGGTAGCTGTCCTCCCTGTCCGGCTTGCGGCCCACCTGGCCTCAGGGTATCATCCGTCCATCCCTTCTTGCCGTGGCATCACGGGCCATACCGCATCAGATCGCGGCCCTGTTCCTTCACCTTCTCCTGTTTGCCTGTGAGCCTCCTGCTGCCTTCTCCACCGTTTCGCCAAAGGAACGCTTTCCATCTTGACCGGCACGCTTCCGTGCTTATCTTTGACGGCAGAGAGCTGCCGGGAGACCGGCGCCCAGCCGCTTGAAATCCGCCCTTCTTTGGGCTATGAGAAGCGATTGTCGTGGCTGGCGAGTCGCTCGCCATGCCGGATGATGCGTGTCCTGCACTGCATCATCATTCATAGAACTGCCGTGCGGCCCAGGTCGCGGTCGTCTTCGGGGCATCCCCGGGGCGCGGCGGAAAAAAGAGACTTTTCGTTAAAGGAGCGCCTCGTGGAATATACTGTTGAAGATTTGTCCCCGGTCAAGAAAAAGGTTGCCATCACCACTGATCCCAAGGAAGTGGAAGCCGCCATCATGGGCGCTGTCGCCCTGTACAAGACGTCTGTGCAGATTGACGGTTTCCGCAAGGGCAAGGTGCCCGCTTCCGTCATCGAACAGCGTTTCCGCGACCGCATCTATGAAGAGGCCCGTCAGGACCTCGTCAACGTGCACATCAATGAAGTGATGTCCAAGCTGAACGTGACCCCCGTCTCCGGTATCAACATGGTGGACGGCGAGCCTGTCATGGAACGCGGCAAGGGCATGAACTACAGCATCGAGTTCGAAGTGCTGCCCACCTTCGATCTGCCCCCCTACGAAGGCATGGAAGTGGAGCAGGAAAAGACCATCGTGGACGACGCTGAAGTGGAAGAAGTGGTGGAACGCATCCGCCGCGACCGCGCCAAGCTGGTGCCCGTGGACGGCGACGGCCCGGCCGTGGACGGCCAGGTGGCCAACATCGACTTCTGCGCCTACGAAAACGGTCAGCCCCTGGAAGGCATCAAGGCTGACGGCTTCGATCTGGCCCTGGGCGAAAAGCAGGCCCTGGAAGACTTCGAAAACCTGGTCAAGACCATCAAGCTGGGTTGCGAAGCCGAAGGCGACATCACCTTCCCCGAAGATTTCCTGGCCAAGGACCTGGCCGGCAAGACCGTGACCATGAAGGTCAAGGTGCATGCCATCAAGGAACGTCAGCTGCCCGCCGTGGATGACGAACTGGCCAAGGCCGTGGGCGTGGAAAACGTGGAAAAGCTCAAGGCCGGCATCCGCGAAAGCTACCGCTCCAGCCGCTACAACCTGAACAAGGGTTCCGCCCAGAAGTCCATGCTGGACAAGCTGGTGAAGATGGTGGAATTCGAACTGCCGCCCAGCATGGTGGACGTGCAGGCCCGCACCCTGCTGGCCGACATGCGCGCCCGCATGGAACGCCAGGGCAAGAGCCTGGATTCCTTGGGCAAGACCGAAGAAGAACTTCTGAAGGAAGTCCAGCCTCAGGCCGAAGAGATCACCCGCATGCAGGTGCTGCTGCTGGCCATCGCCAAGAAGGAAGGCCTGGACGTGAACGAGCAGGAAGTCAATGCCCAGCTCTACCAGCTGTGCATGCGCAGCGGCGAAGACTTCAAGCAGGTGCGCGAAGCCTATGAAAAGAGCGGCATGATCTTCACCCTGCGTGACCGCATCCTGGCCGACAAGGCCATGGACGCCATCTACGCCAAGGCCCAGGTGAAGGAAGTGGAGCCCAAGGCTGCTGAAAAGACTGAAGAAAACAACTAAAGCGAGTGATGTCTGCGCCATGGTGCAGACGTTTCCCGCACCTTTCCGGCGACGCTTCGTCGTCCGCTTTTGACGTACGCCGCGGCGGTTCTCCCGTCGCGGCGGCGTCGAATTTATACGGTTTAACTCACAGAGAGGTTTTCATGTCCCTCGTCCCCATGGTCATCGAAACCACGGGCCGTTCCGAACGTGCCTACGATATTTATTCCCGTCTGCTTAAGGATCGCATCATCCTGCTGAGCAGCGAAGTGAACGACACTGTGGCCTCCCTTGTCTGCGCCCAGCTCCTGTTTCTGGAATCCCAGGATCCGGAGAAGGAGATCAACCTGTACATCAATTCTCCCGGCGGCTCCGTGACCGCCGGTCTGGCCATCTACGACACCATGCGTTACATCACCGCGCCCGTCAGCACGGTGTGCATGGGCCGGGCCGCCAGCATGGGGGCATTTTTGCTGGCTGCCGGGCAGAAGGGCATGCGCTACGCGCTGCCCAACAGCCAGATCATGATCCACCAGCCGCTGGGCGGCTTCCAGGGCCAGGCCACGGATGTGGATATCCACGCCCGCGAGATGCTGCGCATCAAGGAACGCCTGAACACCATGCTGGCCGAGAACACCGGCAAGAGCTATGACGAGGTGGTCCGGGCCACGGAACGCGACAATTTCCTCACCCCCGAACAGGCCCTCGAATTCGGCATCATCGACCGGGTACTGGTATCGCGCAGCGATATGACGGAGAAAAACTAGTCTATGTCCAACAGCAAGAATTCCGGACAGGAACCGCTGCGCTGCTCCTTCTGCGGACGCAGCGAGCTGGAGGTGAACAACCTTATCGTGCAGGATAACGCCTGCATCTGCGACAACTGCGTGCGCGCCTGCGGCGACATCATCGCCCGCGACAAGGTCCAGCAGCAGGTGGAGGAGGCCGACGAGCGCCTGCTCTCGCCGCAGGAGATCAAGGCCCGCCTGGATGAATACGTCATCGGCCAGACAGAGGCCAAGAAGATCCTCTCCGTGGCCGTGCACAACCACTACAAGCGCGTTTTCTTCGCCGATGCCCTGGGCGATGACGTGGAACTGGAAAAGAGCAACATCCTGCTGGTGGGTCCCTCCGGCAGCGGCAAGACCCTGCTGGCCAAGACCCTGGCCAAGGTGCTGCGCGTGCCTTTTGCCATCGCCGACGCCACGACCCTGACCGAAGCCGGTTACGTAGGCGAGGATGTGGAAAACATCCTGGTGCAGCTGCTGCAGAATGCCGACTACGACATCGAAGCCGCCAGCAAGGGCATCATCTACATCGACGAGATCGACAAGATCTCCCGCAAGAGCGACGGCCCCTCCATCACCCGTGACGTGTCCGGTGAAGGCGTGCAGCAGGCCCTGCTCAAGATCATCGAAGGTACCGAGGCCAACATCCCGCCCAAGGGCGGCCGCAAGCATCCCCAGCAGGAATTCATCCGCATGGATACCAGCAATATCCTGTTCATCGTGGGCGGTGCCTTCGTGGGCCTGGACAAGATCGTGGGCTCCCGCATGAGCGGCAGCTCCATGGGCTTCGGCGCCCAGGTCTGCTCCAAGAAGGAGATGCCCCTGGGCGAGCTGCTGGAAAAGATCCAGCCCCAGGACCTGGTCAAGTTCGGTCTGATCCCCGAATTCGTGGGCCGTATCCCGATCATTACCCATGTGGACGATCTGGACGAGGCCGATCTGGTGCGTATCCTGACCGAGCCCAAGAACGCCCTGGTGCGCCAGTACCAGAAGCTGTTCGAACTGGACCACGTGCAGCTGCGCTTCACGCCCAATGCCCTCAAGGCCATCGCGGCCCGGGCCATCGAGCGCAAGACCGGCGCGCGCGGCCTGCGCAACGTCATGGAGCGCACCATGCTGGACATCATGTTCCGCCTGCCCTCCATGCCCGGTGTCAAGGAATGCCTCATCAACCGGGCCGTCATCGAAAAGGGCAAGGAGCCGGTGCTGCTGTATGACGAAAGCGCCGAAGGCGCTGCCGCCGACACCAGCCTGAACTAGCCCGGCTTCCGGCATGGGCGCATGGCGTGGAGACGCTCCCGCCTGCCGCTGCCGGACGTATCTTGCCGGGGCCTGCCCCCGGGCAGGCTGTCACAAGATTGAAAAGGGGGAAGCATCCGCTTTTGCCGCAGGCAGAAGGGATCCTTCCCCTTTCAACGATATACGGGGCCATCCGGCCCGGCCGTCCCGACGGCTGAGCGGGCCGCCCGCGCGGCCCTTTTACGAGGTACACTATGTCCGAATTCCAGCGCGAAGCGCGCTTTTTTGCCGAACTGCCGGTCATGCCCCTGCGCGAAGTGGTCATGCTGCCGCGTACCATCATGCCGCTTTTCGTGGGGCGCGAAGCCTCCATCAAGGCCATCGAACTGGCCCAGTCCGGCTACAACAAGCAGATGTTCCTGGTGGCCCAGCGCGAGCCCGATGTGGAGAAGCCCGGCGCCGATGATCTGAGCCCCGTGGGGGTCGTCTGCAAGGTCCTGCAGATGCTGCGCCTGCCCGACGGCACCATCAAGGTGCTGTTCGAAGGCCTGCACCGTGCCCGCTGGACGGAGCTGCGCGAAGAGGACAACTGCCTGATGGCCATGCTCTGCACCGTGCCGGAAAGCGAGAGCCGCCCCGAAGAGCGCGAGGCCCTGGTGCGTACCGTGCAGGAAGCGCTGGAAGAGTACGCCAAGAACAACAAGAAGCTGACCCAGGAAGCGCTCATGTCCATCATGGCCCTGCGCGATGCCGGGCCGCTGGCCGACGCCGTGGTGCCCCACCTCAAGGTGGATTACCGCAAGAAACAGGAAGTGCTGGAGATCGCCGACGTCACCGAGCGCCTGGAGCGCGTGTACGAGCTTTTGCAGGGCGAAGTGGCCCTGGCCTCGGTGGAAAAGCGCATCAAGAACCGCGTCAAGGTGCAGATGGAGCGCAACCAGCGCGAGTACTACCTCAGCGAGCAGCTCAAGGCCATCAATAAGGAGATGGGCCGCGAGGACGATCCCCAGGCGGAAGTGGACGAGCTGGAAAAGAAGCTCGAAGGCCGCAATATGCCGCAGGAAGCCCGCGAGCGTTGCCAGTCCGAATTGCGCAAGCTGCGCAGCATGCCGCCCTCGGCCGCGGAATACACCGTGGTACGCAATTATGTGGACTGGCTGCTGGATCTGCCCTGGAACGACCTCAAAGAGATCGATATCGACATCGAAAAGGCCCGTGCCATTCTCGAGGGCGATCACTTCGGTCTGGAAAAGCCCAAGGACCGCATTCTGGAATATCTGGCCGTGCAGAAGCTCTCCAACGGTCTGCGCGGTCCCATCCTCTGCTTCGTGGGCCCGCCAGGCGTGGGCAAGACCTCGCTGGCCAAGAGCGTGGCCCGGGCCACGGGACGCGAATACGTGCGCCTTTCCCTGGGCGGCGTGCGTGACGAGGCCGAGATCCGCGGCCATCGCCGTACCTATGTGGGCGCCCTGCCCGGCAAGATCATCCAGTCCCTGAAACGGGTCAAGAGCAGCAACCCCCTGTTCTGCCTGGACGAGATCGACAAGATGACCTCGGACTTCCGGGGCGATCCGGCCTCGGCCCTGCTGGAAGTGCTGGACCCGGAACAGAACAACACCTTCATGGACCACTATCTGGATCTGGAATACGACCTCTCCAAGGTGTTCTTCATCACCACGGCCAACTCGCTGGATACCATCCCGGCACCGCTGCTGGACCGTATGGAGATCATCGAGCTCAACAGCTATCTGGAGACGGAAAAGCGCCAGATCGCCCGCAACTTCCTGCTGCCGCGCCAGGTGAAGGAACACGGTCTGAAGCCGGAGAACATCGCGCTGTCCGACGGCGCCATCCTGGAGATCATCCGATCCTACACCCGCGAAGCGGGCGTGCGCAATCTGGAGCGCGAGATCGCCGCCCTGTGCCGCAAGACCGCCATCCGTCTGGTGGAGGACAACGATCTGGACAAGTGCGTGAGCATCTCCCGCCAGAACCTGGCTTCCTTCCTCGGCGTCAAGAAGTATCGCCACGAGGAGCGCGAGAGCGAGTCCCAGGTGGGCGTCTGCGCCGGTCTGGCCTACAACCAGCGCGGCGGCGAGATTCTGATGGTGGAGACCAGCCTCATGTCCGGTTCCGGGCAGGTGGTCATCACCGGTCAGCTGGGCGACGTGATGACCGAGTCCGCCCGTGCGGCCCTGACCTATGTGCGTTCCCGCGCCGAGATCCTGGGGCTTGACCCGCGTTTCCACCGCAAGGTGGACATCCATGTGCATGTGCCCGACGGCGCTACGCCCAAGGACGGCCCCTCGGCCGGCATCACCCTGGCCACGTCCATCACCTCGGCCCTGCTGGGCATCCCGGTGCGCAACGATGTGGCCATGACCGGCGAGATCTCCCTGCGCGGCCGCGTGCTGCCCATCGGCGGCCTGCGGGAAAAGCTGCTGGCTGCCCGCCGCAGCGGCATCAAGAAGGTCCTCATGCCGCATGACAACGAAAAGGATCTCAAGGAAGTGCCCGCCGAGGTGCTGGAAGATCTGGAGATCGTCTTCGTGGACCATGTGGACGAAGTCCTGCCCCATGCCCTGGCCGCTTCCGTGGAAGAGATCTTCTCCGGTCGCGCCACGGCCCAGCCGCTGTATCTCAGTCTGCGCGCCGGCAAGAGCGACAAGGACAGCAGCGCCGCTGCGCCGCAATAGTATGTGAGGAGGGGAGAGATGCGAGGGAAACCTTTTGTGGACAAAAGGTTCTCCCCCGCACCCCCTTCCAAAAAACTTTTTTCAGGTGGGGCCGCTGCTCCCCGCCGCTGGACGGTGGGGAGCGGACAAGGGCCCGTGGATCGGGAAAACAGGAAGAGGAAGGCATTGTGCCTTCCTCTTCCTGTTTTTGGTGCGTATGGCGAGCCTTGCGTACGCAGCGTACCTTTGAACGGATGTCCGGTGCAAAACAAAAACGCGGAGGGCAGAGTGCCTTCCGCGTTTTTGTTTTGGGCTACAGCTTTTTTCGTCAGAGAAGGGAATCGACAACAGAGGGACTGTCCGGTGTTCTACCGGATAGTCCATCCTCCTGAATGAAGCGGGTTTGGGGGAGGAAGGGGGCCTGAGGCTCTTCCGCTAGCACGACTAGATGGTACCTGCAGAACCGTGCCTGTTAGCGACGAAGGAGCCTTACGGCTATCGACAGTAGAGATGAGGGGCCCCTTCCTCTTTATCCAAGCGGGCCTAGGCCAGACCTTCCCGGGCTAGGATGGTGACTACCTTGTCCAGGACGCCGTCCTTGTCCAACTCCGTGGTATCAATGACGGTCAGGTCTTTAAAACCGCTCATGATGGCCAGGGCCTTGTCCTGGGCCTCGAAAGCGAGGTCCAGGGCAGTGAGCTGTCCGCCCTTTTTCTGGCGCTCGAGCATGCGGGCCAGGCGTACTTCCCTGCTGGCCACCAGCAGGAAGCTTTTGTCAGGACGCCGGAGCTGCGGGAAAGGGGAGAGGGCATCCTGCGGCCTGTCGTGGGTAAAGGGCCAGTTGTAGGCCAGGGTGGAGTGGATGTACCTGTCGCAGACGATATCCTGCTCTACCGCCAGTGCGGAGACCGCGTAGCAGCTTGACACATAGTAATGGAAGGCAGTGAACACATCCCGGGTCGCAGCATCGCGGATAGGAGCATAGTCTGCGCCGGGCGTCGCGGCAAACCTACAGCCCAGATACTCGGCCAGCATATGGGTGAGCGTGCTCTTGCCGCTGCCATCGATTCCCTCGAACGTGATGAACATATCTCCTCCAGAGGCTGGTTACAGGATGTGCAGGATCTCCGCCTGGATGGTCCGTTGCGGGAGCGCGATCTCCACTTCGTCGCCTTCGGCAAGGCCCATAATGGAGGCAGCGATGGGCGAGACCACGCTGATGATGGTCGTCATCTTTCCGTTGCAGCGGATCTTTTGGGCCGTGCCGTAGAACAGAAGCAGGAAGCTCATCTCTGTGTCGTCCTCATCGACCAGCGTCACCAAGGAACCGACGCTCACATGTTCGCAAGGAAGCGGATTTTTTCTGAGGTCATCATACAGGAGCTTCGTCTTCTGCCACAGCTCGCGGAGTTCTCCCATGCGGATGCGCTGGGCGGCGGACATGTACTGGGCTTCTTCCTTGAAGGTGTCGTACCGGGATTCCATAGCGCCGATATGCCCGTTGGCATCCTTCTGGGCTTCCTGCGCCGCCTGTTCGGCATTCTGGATCTGGCGTTCGAGTTCTTCCAGGTTGCCTTTGATGATATCCAGTTTCGTCATCTCGTTCATGGTCATCTCACAGATTTCTGAAGCGCTTGCCCAGGCAGAAGATGGCTTCGCCGTGAGGCAGAGAGCAGTTGTAGTTGCAGTGGGTGGTCAGGATGAGGCGGAGAGACCTCTTCTTTACCCAAGTGTCAAACTCAAGGCCAGCGGTCTTTTCCAGCTGCCGTGCCAGGCCGGGGAAGTCGGGGGCATCGCCTTTGAACAGCGGCAGGTCGAAGTCGTTCCGCAGGTAGCAGAAGGCCGCTTTTCCGTTGGGCAGCACGCGAAAGTATTCGCCGAACCCCTCGGTACAGTCTTTGTTGTAGGGGCAGCTCGCGCAGACCGGCAGCTTTTTGCAGGTCTCCGCCACCTTGAACTCCACACGCCCGCCGTTGGGCGTCCGCCAGACGTAGCGGGATCGCGTGGCATAACCGGGGGTGAAGTCCTCCTCACGGCGGATACCGGGGTAACTCTGGACGATCTTCAGGAACTCGTCGATTCTGGTATGGTAACTACCGAAGTGCAGCTTGTTTTGTTCGGTGATGTAGAGCTCGAGGAACTTGATCCTGCTCCGCTGCCGGTCCACAATGTCGAGGTGCTGGTGGATGTCGTCCGTCAGGCCGTGAAACAGGATTCGGTTGTAACAGAGGGGGAGCCCGTACTTCTCAGCCTGCCGCACGCCCAGCAAGAAGGTTCTGTAGTCCCCTCTGGTGATGTTTTCGTAGACCTTTCTGTCGAGGCTGTGCCACGAGATACGCAGCTTGTTGACAGGAGACTGCGCCAGCGCGGCCGCATACTGCGTGAGCGTGCTGCCGTTGGTCGTCAGGTTGACCTGATAGCCGGCCCCGGCAAAGAGTTGGATGACATCCAGAATGGAGCGGCCGCTGTCCTGCCAGAGGGTCGGCTCCATGGCCGCCAGCTCGACCGTGGGTTGACCGCCCGCCTCAAGCCAGGTCCGCGTCAGAGAAGAAAGACGGGCAAAGGAAATCTCTTTCGTCATGTTATATTCTCCTTGCATACGACATTCGTTCGATATCAATACGGATCACCAAATACATTTGAGGAATACGCTGACGTTTCACCCCTTCCGGGGGGGGACATCCTTGCGTTGTGAACTGGGGATCACTTCCCCCTCGGTTAAATATTCGGCGCCCAAAGAGCTCTTTTCACGCCGTAGACGAAAAAAAATGATATCCGCGGCGTTGAAGGTGATGAGGGACGTGGGAGATGCGGAGGAGGAGAAGGAAAATGTGGAGGAGGACCTTTGGTAGACAAAAGGTCCTCCCCCGCACCCCCTTCCAAAAAACTTTTTTCAGGTGGGGCCGCTGGTCCCCGCCGCTGGACGGCGGGGAGCGGACAACGGCCCGTGGACCGGGAAAACAAAAAAAGGAAGGCATTGTTGCCTTCCTCTTCCTATTTTTGGTGTGTATGGCGTGCCTTGCGTACGTAGCGTACCTTTACGGCTGTCCGGTACAAAACAAAAACGCGGAGGGCAGAGTGCCTTCCGCGTTTTATGTCATGAGCGCAGTCCTCTTTGTCAGAAAGCCGTGCTTATCTTGGCCATTTTTTGCCGGGGGACCGGCAATGGGGCTGTCCGGCGTCGTACCGGGGCGTCTATCCTCCTGCATAAAGCGCGTTGGGAGGAGGATAGGGGGAAGGAGGGACCTTTGCGCGCAAGCCGGCGACCGAAGGCGGCCGCGGCCGTGCCCGTTGCGACGAAGGGAGCTACGGGCATCGACAGCAGGGCAAGGTCTCTCCTTCCCCCAAAAAAACTTGCTTACATGTGGAAGAAGCGCAGGGGAGGCACGCCGGGGATCATGCGGGCTTCGGCCAGCTTGCGGTAGAAGAGGCTGAGGCCCTGCAATTCGCGCTCGCCCAGGCTGAAGGTCAGGCCTTCGTTGTAATAGACGGTCAGTTCCTCGCGGGACAGGGGGCAGCCGTGGCCGGTGAGGTCAAGGATGACATCCATATGGGAGAGGCCCCAGTCACGGCCCTGACGCATGAGGGCGCCGGGGTCGCTGTGGAAAAGTTTTTTCTGCACGGCGTCGTGGCTGACCACCCAGACCCCGAAGATGAAGGGCAGGCCGGTCCATTCCACCCAGGCATCGGCCAGGTCGAGACGGTAGGGATAGTCAGGATGGTTACGCAGGCGCAGGGCTTCGTCCCCGATGGCCAGGAAGGCTTCGGGGGCCCTGTCCGTGCCCAGGGTGGGCGTGACGGCGCCGGTGACGTAGTTCACGTCGCAGTGGTAGTGGTCCTTCATGAGCAGGCGCAGCAGGGCCACGGATGTGTGGGTCTCGCCGCTGATGAGGATGGTCTGGCCGCCCAGCTGTTCCACAGGGCGGCGGGACATGAGCAGCACGCTCATGACATTGCCGTGGGAGCCGATGGAAAGATCCTCCACCAGATGGTAGCGCTCGGGGCGCATGGCGTATTCGAAACAGGAATTGGAGGATATGTGCAGCTCGCCCCGGGCCATCATGTTGTTGAGGACGGCGGGCGGCCCGGAGATGATCTCGAAATCGTGGGGGATGATGCCCGCTTCCAGGGGATGATAGATGGGCAGGACGTTGAGGTAGCCGATGCGGCCCATGCGCAGGGCATCAGCGGGCAGACCGGGTTCACTGGACATGGCATTCCTCCTGGCCGCAGAGCGGCCGTTTCTTGGTGGGCTGTCCGGGGGCAGCGGAAAGGGAGGCACCCGTGCGGACGCATCCCGGAATGCTGCATAACAGGCCGCCGCCAAAAAGGAAAGGGCGGGAGCAGGCGTTTTGACGTCCCTCGGCCTTCCTGTATATGATGGAAAAAAGCAGGTGAGTCATGTTCAAACGTTTTTTTCTTGTATTGCTGGCAGGTACGCTGCTTGGGGGGATTCCGGTCATGGCTGCAGCACTGGACAACGAGACCGCGGGCGCCATCGTGCGTGAGCCTGTCCTGACAGGCGAACAGGCCCAGGCCATGGTCGAGGTGGTCATGCATGAGGCCCGCGAGAGCGGGCATGCCGTCACCGTGACCGTGGTGGACCGCTCCGGCCAGATACTGGCGGTGCTGCGCGACCATCACGCCGGTGTGCATACGCTCAACGCCAGTTACAAAAAGGCCTATACGGCGGCCTCCCAGAAGCGCGAGACGGTGGCCATAGCCCGTGGTATACGGGACGGCTCCATCCCTTCGGACATCCGCTATCTCGACCCCAATTTCTCCCTTATGGAAGGAGGTATCCCCATCATCCTGGAAAATGTGGTGGTTGGCGGTATCGGGGTCGGCGGTGCCCACGGCAGTGAAGACGGACGTCTGGCCCGCATCGGCCTGCTGGTGTTGCAGCACTAGGCCTGCGCGTGGGGCACTGGCCCGCATGGCATGGCGTGCGGCGTGGCATGCGGGCGGCTGCCCGCTGCCTGCAAGGATATCCGGCGGGAAAGTGAGAAAATGTATAAATAGGAATAATTCCTATTTACAAAAGTTGTCGGTCATGGCATTTCTTTCCTTGCGATACCTCCTGGGGGGAGGCTGTCACTGCACCAACCAGGTGCGCAAACCAGGGAGAAAGCACATGACTGATAAAAATGACCGCCTGACCACCAGTGCCGGTGCGCCGGTAGCCAATAACAATCATGCCCTGACTGCCGGTCCGCGCGGCCCCATGCTGATGCAGGATGTCTGGTTCCAGGAAAAACTGGCCCATTTCGACCGTGAGGTCATCCCGGAGCGGCGCATGCACGCCAAGGGCTCCGGTGCTTACGGGACGTTCACGGTGACGCATGACGTCACTCAGTATACCAAGGCCTCGCTCTTTGCCGAGGTCGGCAAGCAGACCGAAGTCTTCGTCCGTTTTTCCACTGTGGCCGGCGAGCGCGGCGCAGCGGACGCGGAGCGCGACATCCGCGGCTTTGCCGTCAAATTCTACACGGACCAGGGCAACTGGGACATGGTGGGCAACAACACGCCGGTCTTTTTCCTGCGTGACCCGCTCAAGTTCCCCGACCTGAACCATGTGGTCAAGCGCAACCCGCGCACCAACATGCACAGCGCCACGGACAACTGGGACTTCTGGACCCTGCTGCCCGAAGCCCTGCACCAGATCACCGTGGTCATGAGCGATCGCGGCATCCCGGCGTCGTACCGTCACATGCACGGTTTCGGCAGCCACACCTACAGCCTCATCAATGCGGAGAACAAGCGCTTCTGGGTCAAGTTCCATTTCAAGACCCAGCAGGGCATCAAGAACCTCACCGATGCCGAGGCGCAGGAACTCATCGGCCGTGACCGGGACAGCCACCAGCGCGATCTGTACGAGCATATCGAAAAGGGCGACTTCCCCCGCTGGACCTTGTATTTCCAGATCATGCCCGAGGAGGACGCCGAAAAGCTGCCCTATCATCCCTTTGACCTGACCAAGGTCTGGTACCACAAGGATTATCCCCTCATCGAAGTGGGCGTGCTGGAACTGAACCGCAATCCCGAGAACTACTTTGCCGAGGTGGAGCAGGCGGCTTTCAATCCCGCCAATCTGGTGCCCGGCATCGGCGTCTCGCCCGACAAGATGCTGCAGGGCCGTCTGTTCTCCTATGGAGATGCCCAGCGTTACCGCCTGGGGGTCAACCACAACATGATTCCGGTGAACCGTCCCCGCTGTCCCTACCACAGCTTCCACCGGGACGGCGCCATGCGGGTGGACGGCAACTACGGCAGTTATACCAGCTATGAGCCCAACAGCACGGGTGCCTGGCAGGAACAGCCCGACTTCAGCGAGCCGCCCCTGAAGATCAGCGGCGATGCGGACCGCTGGGACTATCCCTGCGATGATGCCGACTACTTCGAGCAGCCCGGCAAGCTGTTCCGCGTGATGACCCCGGAACAGCAGGAAGAGCTGTTCGGCAATACGGCCCGCGCCCTGGGCGACGCGCCCCGCGAGATCAAGCTGCGCCATATCCGTCATTGCGCCAAGGCCGACCCCGCCTACGGTGCGGGCGTGGCCCGGGCCTGCGGTATCCCGGAAAGCGAGATCTAAAGAAACAATGTGAGACAGGGGGCCATTGTCCCTGCTGCCGGTACCGGAGTCTCCTGCGCAGCGACGGATCCTCCTCCCCGTCGCGGCATACGTCCTGAGGGCCGGTATCCGGTGGCACCCTGCGGGCCGATGGCTCTCCTTGGTCTCCTTTTCCCAAAAAGGCCCACGCAAGGCTGGGCTCCGGCTGAAAGCGGCAGCATGTCCTTTCAGCCGGTCCGGAAAAGGAGTCCTTCCCAGTGCCCCGGCAGCGCTTCGTCGTTGCAGGCGCGGAAGACACGCCGTGTCGCGGCAGAGCTTCCGCTGACGGGATGCTGCCGGCAAAAAAAGCGGACATGACCATCACGGCCATGTCCGCTTTTCCGTATCTTCCTGTCTGCGGGGATCTCCCGGTACCTGAGGGCATATCCTACGCCCGCCGCACTGGTGGACCGGCAGAACCTGCTGGGCTTTTTTCCCGTTTTCCACACCAATACACGATGTCCGAACCTGCGGGAAAAGGGCAGATCCGGGCAAAGTTTTTTGGCGTGGAGGGCGTGGAAGCGGCAGAAGCCGTCCTGATGACTGCCAGACTATCATATCTTCCATC
>OGYZ01001896.1_pt1 | contig 15363 bp, 10 predicted proteins | sample 1576681 | NCBI WGS metagenome assembly OGYZ01 (sample SAMEA3541480, study PRJEB24748) | human gut metagenome | biome: human gut; feature: human-associated habitat; material: faeces | place: China | collected 2012 | reverse complement strand
CATTCTGAAAAAAAGTTTGCTCCGGTTGAAATCGATACAAACCGGATCAAGGAATATATTTTGTAAAAATCCGAATGGATTAGGGGAATTGGGAGACAATGGTCGGGTGTTCCCATTCTCTAAGAATGCAATCGGTATATAATTGATATATCTGTCTGATGGAGTTTCCGGTACAAGATACAGTTTAAGGAACTCGTATTCGTGCCTGCCGTCAACAGTATGGTCTATAAAAAGGGACTCGCGGCCGTCTGCAAGTTTTCTTCTCCGCAACTTGAACGGACTTTTTTCTACTTTTGATTGCTTTCTTCTACCCATTGTGCTCCAGCATTTTATATTCTGCTGCAAAGGTAGTAAATAGGTTTGATATAAGTATCAAAATGAGTAACAAAAATAATTCATAAATAGGTAAAAATGGTGGCTTGCAGGAATAAATGAGAAAATGGATGTATGTTTATAACAAACAGATATACAATGATATATATTCCTATTTTCGTAAATATTGTGCTTTTGCTGCTCTTTGATTATAGGTATTTATTCTTTTCCCTTATTTTGACTTTACTTTAATGAACGTATATATGAATACGGGGATAAAGTAAAGGTGATGATTTCATGGAAAAGTGTAGATTTCAAGCCTCAATTTTGATGGAAAAGTGTATAACGGAACTCTTATTCGTTGGAAAAAGTGTAGCAAATTCGATTTATTCGCTTGAAAAAATGTATCAAACCACACAAAAGACATTAGATTAGGAATAAAGAGGAAAGTTTTTACGAGGCGTTGTACACATGCTTTATTCGTCCTGATGTATTTGTGCTCATTTACCTAGGCATTCAAACTGACTTCTATGGGATTCTCCCCAGTCTTCCATGAAATCAATAACCGGCAAGAGGCTTCTGCCCAGTTCCGTCAGTTCATATTCACTTCTGGGAGGCAGTTCCGGAAAGATTGTTTTCTTTACAATACCATGTTCCTCAAGTTCTCTTAGATTTTGATCCAGAACCCTTGATACAGCTTCAGGTATTTCACGATGGATCTGACTAGGTCTTTTGGATGTTTCACGCAATGAGTCAATGATGCATGGTTTCCATTTTGAACCGATAACGCTCATTGTTATACGTATTCCGCAAGACAGATCTAAAGGAAGTTTTCTTCTATACATATATTTTTGAAAAATAATTGTGCAAATATAGCGATAATATACTATAAATCAATATACGAATAAATTTATCAGTATATGTGTAATTTATCATGTATTTTATAATCGAGTGTAGTATATTACTTTTGAATAAATTTTAAAAGTAATATATGTGAAGAAGTTAGCTGTTGTAATCGATGCAAGTTCCGTAATTGCCCTATTTGCCTACAACATATTTTTAAGGAAATCATAATAAAAACAAAATAAAAGAATTAGCATTATGAAAATTACCTTATTAAACGGAAGTCCCAGAAATGGAAATACCTCCAAAGCTCTGCTCTGTTTCAAGGACTCATTGGATTCCAGACATAGTGTAGTCCAGTATAATCTGTACGAGAACTCCATAAAAGCCTGCCGCAACTGCAACTGTTGCCAGAAAGAAGAAAACGGATGCATTCATAATGATGACAGCAATAAAATATTGCAGACTCTGATAGAGTCCGATGTCATAGTGTTCGGTACTCCCGTGTATTATTGGGGTGTATCTGCCCAGATGAAGCTGCTTATAGACAAATTCTATTCTGTAAACTCCCGCCTGACAGTCAAAAAGAAGATAATAGTCATAGCAACCGGAGCAAACCCTTTGGATAATATCCAGTATGATTTGATTGATAAACAGTTTCATGCAATAAGTGATTATCTGCATTGGGATATGTTAAAGTTTATCCCGATTTCGGCATATGAACCGGATGACATCACTGGTCAGAATGACATTATATGTGAAATAAAGGAAACGGCCATCTCATTGAAATAAGTATGAAAGGAAACAGAAAAGTAGCCGTAGTGACCGGTGCAGCCGGCGGAATAGGAAAAGTTATCGTCAACATGTTTGCTGATAACGGATTCACCGTCATTGCAGTGGATGTGAACAATGCAGATTTCAGCAGCAGTGAAATACATTTCCAGAAAGCGGATCTATGTTCCTATGAGGACATCTGCCGTGTTTTTGAGTATGCCAGGAAAAATTTCGGCGGAGTACATGTGCTGGTAAACAACGGCGCGATAAGCAAGTTTTCAAAGAGTGTGTTTGACATCACTCCCGAAGAGTTCCGTAAGGTGATAGATACCAACCTTTATGGGAGTTTCATGTGCTGCAAACAATTTATTGAAGCAAACAAGGGGATGGATTACGGCAGAATCATCAACATCGCTTCTACGAGATGGAATCAGAACCAGGCAGACTGGGAGGCTTACGGAGCATCAAAGGGCGGTCTTGTATCATTGACCAATACGCTTTGTGTATCGCTTTCAGAAACTCCAATTACCGTGAATGCCATCAGTCCCGGATGGATACAGTGTTCAGAATATGACACTCTATCCGAAGAAGATCACAGACAGCACCCGTCTGGCAGGGTGGGAGTACCTGAAGACATAGCACGGATGGTCATGTTCCTATCTGCACCTGAAAATGATTTCATCAACGGAGCAAACATCGTAATAGATGGCGGTATGACCAAAAAGATGATATACTACACATCAGAAGATTACTGGAAAGAATAATTAATCAACATACGAAAGACTTTATGAATCAAAGAAGATTAGGTAAAACAAACCGAATGGTCAGTGAAATTGGCCTTGGAACCTGGCAGCTTGGCACCAAGTGGGGTGATCCTTTTAACGAGGCAGAAGCTCAGAAAATCCTTGAGGCAAGTTATGAAAGTGGTATCAATCTGATTGATACAGCAGACATTTATAATGATGGTAACAGCGAACTCGCTATCGGCAAATTTATTGCAAAGTATAAAGATCACTTCTTTGTTGTAACTAAATGTGGCAGAGGATTGAATCCTCACACAGCAGATGGATATACAGCAGAAAATATGGAAAAGTTTATCGATGGCAGTCTGAAACGCCTGGGTGTCGAACAATTGAATCTTGTTCTTCTTCATTGCCCTCCCACATCTGTATATCAGAAGGACGAACTGTTTTCAGGTATGGACAAATTGGTGCAAAAAGGGAAAATCAGTCACTATGGTGTCAGCATTGAGAAGGTATCAGAAGGCTTGCAGGCCATGGAATACCCTATTTCGGCCATAGAAGTGATATTCAATATGTTCCGACTGAAACCGCAGGAGGAACTGTTCCCGGCAGCAAAAACAAACGATATCGGTATTTTGGCCCGTGTGCCTTTGGCAAGTGGTCTTCTTACCGGCCGATATACAAAGGATACAGTATTTGGTAAGGATGATCATCGTAGCTATAACAGAAACGGTGAAGCATTCGATAAAGGCGAGACCTTCTCCGGGGTGGATTACGAACTTGGATTACAAGCCGTGGAGGAATTGAAGAAACTGTTCCATACAGAAAACCTTATTCCCTATGTTCTACGCTGGATTCTGATGCACGATGCTGTAAGTACAGTAATACCTGGTGCCAGCAAGTGTGAGCAGGTATTGACAAATGTGAAGGCTGCAGAACTCACTGCACTGACACCAGAACAAATGGCAGGTGTTGCTGCTGTTTACGACAAGTATATTCGTGAATCTGTTCATTGTAACTGGTAATTACAAACAGAGAGGAAAGAAGCAATAACAGCACTATTTGACCCCGACATGCCCCGTCTACAAAGGCCTGTCGGGGTTTATTTTGCCATGGCGTAGCCATCTCTTTCCTCCCCTTATTTTGACTTTAGTCACGAGAGTATATAAAGTTGCCGATTTATGGAAAAGTGTAAAGATAATACTGTACAGTATGATCCGATCATTATTTATAAGAAGCGGCTTCTGGCTGTAAAGAATATGCTTTTGATGTCCTTGGAGAAAACAAGGTACATGCAATCATCCAGTCTGACAATACCGCCTCAATAAAAGTTACAGAACTAACAGGAATATTCAATATCCCTTGTTCTTGAGATAGATAACCGACAACACCCCCAACAATATCACGTACAGATATTCAGCTGTCCAGTATACGGAAAGTGATGTGCTGAAACAGCTCACAGACCATAAATAAATCTGATAGGCTATGATAGTTGCAGTCTGAAAGATGAAAGTCGTACGTGTGGCACCTGTTCCGGTTACGGCATTCATGTATACATAACCGGGCAGGGCGAAAACGTAATTCAGCAGGGCTACTACAAACGGCAGATGAGCTGTCCGCATCAGATCCCCGTTTCCGGAATAAATACTGAAAATCGGATTGAAGCAGATGATGGAAAGGATAATCAGCGGGCCTCCCACGGCATATCCCATACGGATAACCCTGTTGCATAACGGTACAACCTGGTCCTTTAGCCCTGCTCCCAGCAGATTGCCCACCAATGAACCGGTGGTTGCCGCCAGCGAATTGACTATGACGAAAAACAGGGTGGATATGCTGCGTATGACATTTGTAGCCGCCAGTTCCATCTCTCCCAGATGCTCGACAGCCACGAAGAATGCAAACCATGAGGCTACGCCAATGAACTGGTTGAACATGCTCCAGACAGAGACACGGCAGACATGCTGCAATATCTTCTTGTCAAATTGCCATTTCAGGCCATAGGTTTGCCGATCCATTTTTCGTAAAATATGGACTGACAATATTACCAATGAGCATAATTCGGCAAAAGACGATGCCATTGCAGCACCGGCAATACCCATGTCAAAATGAAATATAAGGAGCCAGTTGCAAGGTATATTGACCAGTACGGCGGCGAGTGCAGCCTTGTTCAGAGGCTTCGTAAGTGTGGTACCGACAAGGAAAGACCGCAATGCAAGAAATGGGAATGAAAACAGCAATCCCCAGATGCGCCAGTCCAGATAATCAATGACAGCAGCATATACTTCCTCCGATGCAATTAGTCTGCTTAGTAGAATGGGAGAAAGTATTTTCGAAACGGTGCATAGCAGAATCGCCAGAACTGACAGGAAAAACAGTCCCTGAAAGAAAGTCTTGCCGGTTTCATGATAGTTCCGCTCACCATTGCGCCGTGCAATGACGACCTGCAGGCCCAGGCTAAATCCGAAACCGAGCATATAAATGGCCAAATACCATATTCCGGCAAGTGCCGATGCTCCCAATTCTATTTCACCGACATGCCCCAGAAAAATGGCATCGGTTATATTTATAAGCTGTTCGATAAGGATGCTCATCATGACAGGAAAGTTGATGAGCCAGATGTTTCTGTATGTATAGTTCATTGTTCAACATGTTTAAATACAGCCAGCTCAGTGAGCTGCTGATGTTACTTGTATGTAATGTGATATTTGATATAATGGCAAAACGATCATACAGACTTATAATCTGAAGCCTATATGTCTAAATAGCTTAAATTGAAAATACTATCTGTTATGCGCAGCTATATGCAAACTTGCCATTTCATATTGTTGAACAATTATTATCTTTTTATAAACGGTACAAAGTTAGTGAAAATATCAGGATTATTTCGTTTTACTTGTATTGTATGTGGCATACAGTGTTCTGAGCTGAATTATATTTTGCTTGCCGAACATTTGAGGTGCTTATATTTTTGCAGCCAAAAGAGAAAAATGGCTGAGTCCATTTCCATGGTGCAGCCATCTCTTTTCTTCCCTCATATTGACTTTACTTATATGAATATGCGACAATAGTATTAGAAAAGTGTATAATCAAGTGGAATGTTTTTATGGAAAAGTGTATATTTGCAATATTATTTTTTTTAGAAAAGTGTAGAAGTAATGCTATACAGGAAGATCCGATCATATATAGATGACCACCTCAGATCTAAGGAGGACAAGATTCTCCTTATTGAAGGTGCACGGCAGATAGGCAAATCTTATATCATAAGAGATGTAGGGAGGAAACTCTATGACAACTATGTGGAGATAAATTTCGTGGAAGACGATGCAGGCGACAAGATATTCAGGAATGTCCGCACCACGGAAGAGTTTTACCTGAACTTAAGTATGGTTGCAGGATCCAAACTTACCAGATATGAAAATACATTGGTATTCATTGATGAGATTCAGCATTATCCGCAATTTCTGACTATGCTCAAATTTTTGAGGCAAGAACACAAATATCGGTTTATCTGTAGCGGAAGCCTGTTGGGAATTGCTTTGAAAGGAACTGTTTCGGTTCCAGTCGGAAGTATTATTCCAAGAAAAATGTACCAGCTGGACTTTGAAGAATTCCTAATTGCAAATGATTTCGGTGAGGATGCGATTAAGCATCTAAGGAAATCCTTTGAGCAGAAACAGCCTTTGCCCCAGGAAATTCATGATAAAGTGTTAGGTCTTTTCAAAAGATACCTGCTTTTGGGTGGTATGCCGGATGCAGTAAATGAATATTTGAACTCCCATAATATCGTCAAAGTAAGAGAAGTTCAGGAGGCAATCAGAGAATTGTATGGCGTCGACGCTTCCCGTTACGAAGAGAACGCTGCCAAGAAACTGTACATCCGCCGTATCTATGATATGATTCCTTCTCAGATGGAAAACAAGAAGAAGCGGATTGTGGCCAAAGATATATTGGATAGGAAAGGCGATAGATTTAGCAATTACGTGGAGGAGTTTGAGTATCTGATTAATTCAGGTATTACGATACCATCTCATGCAATCAGCAATCCGAGATATCCCTTGGCAGAATCACAGCAGAAAAATTTGTTGAAGCTGTACATGAACGATGTAGGTATGCTTACTTCCCAGTTGTATCATTACAATATCCAGCCAATACTGAACGACATTGCCAGCATTAACCTTGGCTCTGTCTATGAAAGTGCGGTTGCTCAGGAACTGAAAGCACATTACGAAAAATTGTTCTACTACGACAATAAGCAGAAAGGAGAAGTAGACTTCCTTGTTGATGATAGCGATACCATGAGCGTCCTACCTATTGAGGTTAAATCCGGAAAGGATTATACGGTTCATAGTGCATTGGATAACCTGATGGCGATTCAGGACTACCATATTGTTTCATCTATTGTTCTTTCAAATGAAAGGGAAATAAAGACAAAAGGAAATGTCCTTTATCTCCCAATTTACTATGTAATGTTTCTGGAGAACAAGATGCCGGAAAAAGAGAACCTGTACTTTTAAGTTTAAGAATTCAACGCCATCTAAAATTTTATGTATATGGAAACGAGATTTAGTATTGAAGATATTCAAATGGCTTATAAGAGATTCAAATCTTATGTATATTATGATAACTTTAATTTACACATTAGACATAAGATAGCTGATTTTGAATCTAGGGATATAGACAAAATAATGGAGGAACTATGTGATAATTTGAATAACTTCTGCAATAGTGATTCAACTAATGTTTTTAACAAACTAATTGAAGATAGTGGATATATCATACTTCCAAAGACTTTTAAGTCAAATAAAGACAAGAATAAGGATTTGGAAGAAACTGATGCGTACCTATTAACGAATAAAAATATCTCCTCATTTGAAGTTTCTAAAATCACAATCTTATATGATGCGCCAATTGAATTGTTTATAATAGCCACTATATGGACTACAAGAATAAGTAACTATTTAAATATTTCATCTGATAATTATGGCTATGTAGTTCCCTCTGCTAAAAATTCAAAACTATTATTTGAGCCATATTTCAATAAATACCAAGAATGGAGGGACAAAGGTATAAATGCTGCAAAGCAACAAATAGAAAGAGGAAATAATGTATTAATTATCACTTTGGATATAAAAAATTATTTTCATTCAGTTCAAGTAGATTTTAGAGCGCTTAAAGATAATATACCTATAAAAGATATCCTAACTAGTAAATTAACAGAGATAATAGAATCAATATGTAAAGATCATACGATTAAAATATATGGAAATACTAGAACTAACCCTATTTTACCAATAGGTTTGCCATCTTCAGGTATTATCGCCAACTGGATTTTAGCGAAATTTGATAAGGATATAAAATATTCAACTGCACCAGTTTATTATGGTAGATATGTTGATGATATGTTTCTTGTCGTTGCAAATGTTGAACCTGATTCAGAAAATATTGCTCAATGGATGTGTAATCGTTTCTTCCAAGATGAAAAAGTCCTAAAAAGAAATGGAAATGTATTAGAGTTAAAATCTGAACGGTGTAATGGTTTGGTAATCCAAACGGAAAAGCTTCGCTTGTTTTATTTTGACTCACATTGGTCGCTAGCTGTTCTTAATAAATTTCAAACAACTCTTCAGGAAAATAGTAGTGCCTTTTGGTTTTTACCAAATGAAGAAGACTTGAAAACAAGTTTAGATGACACATATGATTTGCAATATGAAGATACTATTAACAAATTTAGAAGTATATCTTCTTGCAAAGTCAATAAATATGGAGCTTCTGTTTTTCTTGCTAAACGACTAAAGTTGGCTATTCTTTCGCCTGGAAAATACGATAAAAGTTTAAGTGATGAAATTTTCCGTTTTTTTAATGGATTATCTATTGTCTCGATGTATAGTATGTGGGAAAAGGTATTTACTTATTTTTCTATTACACATGATTATAAATCGATATGTAAATTACAAACTTTGATCGGTAATAGAATCAATAAAATAAATGTATCATCTGTTGATTATAATATCGATGATATAAACGACAAAATCCAGCGACATCTAAAAGAGCATATGCTTAACTGTTTAATATTGGCAAAAGCTCTAATAAAAAATAATATTGGATTAAAAGATACACAAAATATCGTAAAAGAGGGTGCTATAAAATTTAAAAAAGCATTGATGACAAGGCACATCTATCTTCCCTTGCCAATATTTGCCTTAACCCAAAAGTACATAGATGAAGATGTAAATATTTCTGATTTTAATATTTCAGACTTAGATTCTAATAACATTTCTCCATTTATTTTAAGTAGAAGTTGGCTAATTCCTAGAAATATCCAACTTCATGAAATTTGCACATTGCAAATACCTATATTATTATCTAGGAGACAGTCATTTTATAAAAAAGAGGAAAACAGTGTTGATAATGAATTTATAACATCATGTCTCAAGTTGTTTCAAGATCTAAATGGAGAAGATTTGAAAACGACAATTCAAAATAAGAAGCATAAAATATATAGTGAAACGAATGATACTGGAGAGAGAATATTAAGAATATATTCAGAGATAATACATGTTAATACGAATTCAATTAAAAATAAAATAAAAGTAGGGATATCAAACGTAAATACTGATTACAAAGATATTGAGGCTGCAATATTGCATGGTTCCTCTTTAGATGTGAAAAAACGTACACGCCATATAGATATATTGAATCAAGCAGAAAAAATCCAAACCGATATTCTTTTATTGCCAGAGGTTTTTGTGCCTTTTGATTGGCTTTGTGCTTATGCTGATGAAGCAAGAAGAAAACAAAGAGCTATGATTTTGGGGCTAGAACATTTCTCATTAAAAAATATATGTTACAATCTTGCAATAACATTACTTCCTTTTGAATATCGTGGAAGAAAGGAAGTTTTAATTATTCCAAGAGTAAAAAATCACTACTCACCGAGCGAAATAAGGGAAATAGAAGGGAATCGGAAACTAATCCCGGCAAAAGACTTTTCAACTTATCATTTGTTCCAGTGGAATGGGATTCAGTTTTCTGTTTATAATTGTTATGAGCTAACAGATATAGTACATAGAAGTATATTCCGTTCCGAACTTGATATCTTATTTGCTATAGAATACAATAGAGATGTTAATTATTTTAGTAATATTTCCGAGAGTGTTAGTCGAGATTTGCATTGCTATTATGTACAAGCTAACACATCTGATTATGGTGATTCAAGAGTTGTTGAACCCAAGAAACGGGATTATCAGAACCCAGTAAGGGTTAAAGGTGGAGATAACGATGTTATATTAAGTTATGAGTTGGATATGGCAACTTTAAGAAAATTTCAAAGTCAAACTCATAATCTACAAAAAGATGATAAGGAATTTAAAATGACCCCTCCTGATTTTCAACATGAGAAAGTCGATAAAAGAGGAAACTATAATAGTTAGTAAGTTGTATAATTTATAATCGATTAATAAAATGAATTATAGATTACAAGATTTTATAAAGTATATTATACCAGGATTGTATTTTATCTTTTTTGTTTTTATATGGAGTGTTTTATCCTCGAACTGTCATATAGAAACAGTAAAATTGAAAGATTTTAGTAGTGTTATAATTTTGCTTATTCCATTTGTCGGATTTGTCATTGGCTACCTTATTGAAAGTTTGATGACGTGTGCTGAACATCTGTTTTATATTTTAGGGGGTAGGAGACCCTCCAAAACGATTTTAGATAGAAAATGTAAAAATTATATTATATCTGAAATTGACAGAAATAAAATATTCAGTCAGCATAATATTTCTGGAGATTCTATAAATAATAGTTTGGCTGGGCAGATTTTACAAACTGCTAAACAAAAGATTGATAGGGAAAATGTGGAAAACTTTAGAATAAATTCTATTTTGGCAAGAAATATTTTTGGAAGCCAGATAGTATTAACTATTGCATATTCATTTGTTATTGATGGGTTTTACACAGATAAAATATGGTGGTTTTTCTTGGTGATTTCTATTATTTTTCTAATATATTGGATTCATCATAATCATGTGTATGTGAAATATGTATTTGCTGAATATGCTAGAATTTTACACTTATAATATTTCTATATTTAATTATTGTTTTATTATTAAAAAAAAGAGCTCTTGCAAATTAGGAAACGCATCAAAAAGTAGTAATATATAGAACGGTTAGATGCTGCTTCAAAAAAGCCTGTCTGAGGTAGGATAAGAAAAATGTATTTGTGACTAGGCTGTAAATGAAGTATCATGTGAACCGTTGCCACAATGTATTAGATGACTTTGATTTATGGAATATAGAAATCTAGAATAGTACAGCTAAGTTTCTGATCTTTCAATTAAATGGAAAAGAAGATAGCATTCAGATAACATGCCAGAATGAGACATCTAGCGCACTAAGAAAATTACGACACAATTGTTTGACTATTTGTTAAATAATATTAAGCCTCGCTTGGGAAATATATATGAAAGTGGAGAAGTGATGCAGAACGTAAATACCGAGGTTCTATCTGTCGTTCAAACGGAAGGTGGAGAGTGGTAAATCGTAAGTTGTGTTTTTATAATTTGGGTGAGTGGAGATTATTTTAGATATTTCCTTGCCAGAATAGGGGAATAAGGCTGGATAAATGTCGCTTTTATCAGTAATTAGTATTGTAAATGTAATAAATAACGTGAGTTCGATGAATTATAAGTACTTGAAAAATTGGTGATTAGCAAAAATTGTTATATCTTTATATTGCTGAATTACAAAGATTTACAAACAATAATCGCTATGATCACCGAAAGCAAAGTTATAGAATTATTTTGTATGGCAGATGAATTCTGCAAGTTTTTTGATGCCATGATGACAAAATATACGCTTAAGCCGACAACAAAACGCAAATATCACCGTGATTCCACCATGTCCAAGGCAGAAATCATACTCATCTTGATTCTTTTTCATGATTCGGGATACCGTTGTCTGAAGCATTTCTATCTGGAAAAGGTCTGCAAGCATATGCGGCGTCTCTTTCCAAAGGTTGTTTCTTATAACCGTTTTGTTGAACTAGAAAAAGAGGTGGCAATCCCACTGGCTCTGTTTATCAAGAAGGTGCTTTTGGGCAAGTGCACAGGAATCAGCTTCGTTGACAGTACACCCTTACGGGTATGTAAGAACCAAAGAATCCATATCCATAAAACGTTCAAGGGAATAGCACAAAGAGGAAAATGTTCCATGGGCTGGTTCTTCGGATTCAAACTGCATCTGATATGCAACGAGCGTGGTGAGCTTCTGAACTTTATGATTACTCCCGGAGATGTGGATGACCGTAAATCTCTTGAATACAAGTCTTTTGTGGAGTTTGTCTATGGGAAACTTGTTGGTGATAAAGGATACATCGGCAAGAACCTATTTGAAAGACTATTCGTTGACGGAATACAACTTATAACCAAACTGAAAAGCAATATGAAAGGATCATTGATACCACTTTCTGACAAACTACTCCTCAGGAAACGAGCCATTATCGAAACTGTCAATGACGAACTCAAAAATATAGCACAAGTGGAACATTCAAGACATAGAACCTTTGATAACTTTATCGTCAACCTTCTTTCTGGTATTGCTGCATATTGCTGCTTTCCAAAGAAGCCGTGTATCAATGTTTCACGAACGGTTGACACACAGCTTGCATTGTTCTGAATTCGTCGAACTCACGTTAAATAAATTTATTTTCGCCGATTTTTCGCAAAGCTGTTTCGATCTCCTGTAGGATTTGGGCTGTAGAAGATGTTGTTTGGAACCACCCACACACTTGGCTATTGCCATTGTTCTGTCATAGAAATGGAGGAAAAACAGAATATGTCGTTTTATAAACAATCTGTTTTTCCTCTCTTAAAGAGGGTACCAACTATTTTGGGCCTTATTATCTTTATTTTAGGGGACATTCCCCATAAACAAGTGTACTAAGTTAAAAATTCCTTACTTGACACACTTTAGTTTACAGTCTCTTTTAAACAGGATTATCAATGGCATTTCTAATAAATTTTACTAATTCATTTAGGGCGGTAAGAGTTATGTTGTTATTGTACCATTTATCATTCCAATAAGATATTGTATGGCCATTTATATCTATACTATAGTCTGCCTCAGTTCCCATATTCCAGGTAACAGATACCGATGCTTTAGGCTTGAATTTTTTAAGCAGGTTTTCAATATAGAGGATATTCAGTTCTGAATGATAACCACTTCGTTTTGATGAACCATAAATGAGAGCGTTTTGAATTTTACCATCTGCAAAAGCGATAAACCCTTGACGAGAGTGAGAGAGAATCTGAACTCCATAATCAGAGGTTAAAAGTCTTCTCCAAAGAGGTATATCCTTCCTTTTTCGTTTATTGATAATAACTTTCAGCGATTCTGAAACATTAGCAGCATTAAAGTTATCATCATCTAAAACCTGTTTTAAGATATTCAATGCATCAATATGAGTGGAGTCGTTAATCCTGAAAAGAGCTTTCCATGAATAATCACGATGGCCTGGATCGTTATAGAAATTTTTTCTATCAACCGACAAATTGGGCATATAGTCTCCTTTGCTCAGCATGGCTCTGACTAAAAGGAATTTAGATGTTACCTCTGAATCTTTTTGTCCGGCTTCATTAAATAGTTTAAGACATTTCTCGCTGTATGATTTGAATTTGTTTAAGTCTCTATTTAGTGTATTTCTATTTAAAGGAATATGTCCTGAAATTTCTCCGGAACACCAGAGTATAAGGCCAATTTTGCCATTAAGGTATTGATGTTTTTCAGCATTTGTTATTTCGTAATTCCAAGAGTTATCTTTTCTCAATTCGGCTTTAATCTTTTCTTCTTCCCATTGAGAGTTAGTGAAACCTTTTGGGGTAAATGTTATATTTTGTGCTACCCAGTCATTAACGCAGGATGAACCACTATTATCTTTATAGTAAGCAGCCAACCCTTCTAGCATTGTATCAATATCTTTAATTACTCTTACCGCATCGTTTGAGGTGTCAAAACGGGTATTTTCAATTAGGTTCCTTATAAGTCGACTCCATTGGTTAACCTCACTATCATTTGTACTTGGCATAAGAGTGGAGAATCGAGATAAAGCATAAAGAGTTACTCTCCCCTTGTAATTTGGATTATTATTGTCTCTGTCCTGAATGACAAAAAACTGCCATTCTTTCTCCAAATCTATCCAATCTTCATGCTTAATTTTACTAGTTCTGAACTTTGTGAAAATAGAGTTAGGACTACACATAACTTCAAGTTCTTCCTTAATCCTATCAAGCATAACTCTATCGAAAACGACATTATATTCTTCTATGTACTTTTCGTAAGAGAATGAGAGTTCTTTTTTATTGGCCTCAAAAAGGATATCAAAATCCGCCCTATTATTCAACAAACTTGCTGTAGAATTGCCTATAATCAATTTAAGAAGATTTTGAAAAAAGGGATCAATATTTTTCAACCCTTTTCTCTGTATACGTAAAGGCCAAAGAAAATCAGTCCAACTAACATCAATTAACGACTTCAAGGCTTTAATTTCAGCAGGCTCATATAGAGTCTCTATTTGTTCCATCCATTTTCCCTTGAATATTTCAAATTCAGTTAATGGTAGGCCACGAGCATTCATTTTAATAAACAGATCGTCAGGGTCATAGAAGTTTTCTAGCTTAAGAAATTGAAACAAAATGGTATTATGATCAGCCGAGAATAAATTATTCGCTGCTTCTTCCCAACTTTTGAAAAAGATAGAGTCAATAGTATCCAACATGCGGAGCATGCCATCTATTGTTGGGTCTGCGTTCCATTTATTCAGCCACCATGATTGATCCCGAATGATAGATGAAGGCATTGGCTTAACTTCATCGGTTCCGGAATCCTTTTTGCTGCTTAAAGACTCTACATTAAACAACTCATAACGATTAGCAATAATCTTTTCGCAAAACAGCCGTGAACTGTCGCGAGTTTCATATGTGAAAAAAAAGCTGAGCTTCTCATTTTGTTCTCCTCTCAGCCCATCAAGATAAAGGTGTAAGAGAAATAGAGTCGTGAGACGCTGTTGGCCATCAAGAGGTATAAATCTTTTGCCATTTGTAGCCCCATATACAAAGTCAAGATTAAGTCTCGTTTTATTAATTATACAGTTGTAAATATCCTTGATAAATTTCTCTCGAATGCTTGTTATCTTCTTGCTAGGTCGTCCTTGTGCATAATCTCTCTGAATAAGTGGTATTTTGATATTTCCATCCCTTCGAACTATATCCAGAAAGGACAATTCCTCAGCATCTGTCTTTTTTATATCTACTGTCATATTATTCAATATCTGTTAGTTGAACGTAAGGTGTTAATACTCGCTTAATGTCTTCCCAATAAGCCTTTGCATCGGTTCGAGTCCACGCGAGAAAATGCTCTATCTTACGGGAGTAGGCTTTTTCAAATACATTGCGAGTTCCTACAGGAGTATAGACCTTAAATTCATCGGCAAGGATTCTTCGTCTTTTCACAGGGAAAATGTGATTGCCGTAACTACGGTTTGTTTTTGCATTAAGTAGAACGAAGTTCCAAATAAAATCTTTCTCTCTCTTTTGTACAGAAGTGAAATAGTCTTTCAATGGGTCCTTATGACCATTGAAGTGTTTGTACGGAATATTTGTATACTAAGCGGGAGATGAATCAGATACG
>OGYZ01001890.1_pt1 | contig 15406 bp, 12 predicted proteins | sample 1576681 | NCBI WGS metagenome assembly OGYZ01 (sample SAMEA3541480, study PRJEB24748) | human gut metagenome | biome: human gut; feature: human-associated habitat; material: faeces | place: China | collected 2012 | reverse complement strand
GCGCCGCTGCCGCAGAGGATGTATTCCTCCGGCACGCCCTCCGCCGCGGCGATGGCGGCGCGCAGCGCGCGGCAGTAGGGGTCGGGGTAGCGGTGCACCTCGGACAGCGCACGGGTGATGGCCGCGAGCACGCTCTCCGGCGTGCCGAAGGGGTTCGTATTGGCGGAAAAGTCCAGCCGGACGTTTCCGGCGTAAATATCCCCGCCGTGGGGATTTTTCGTATCGTACAGCATTTACATCACCAGAAGGAAACGGACCGCGCCGAACAAAACGAGCGAGAGCGCCGCCGTCGCGTAGAGCAGCCGCCCCGCGCGGGGGATGTCCTCGTATTCGATCTCGCGCAGCGCGTCGCCGATGTACGGCTTTTTGTGGAGCTCGCCGTGGTAATACGCATCGCCCGCGAGACGCACGCCGAGCAGGCCCGCGCACACGGACTCCGTCTGCGCGGAGTTGGGGCTGGCATGGTTCCGGCGGTCGCGCCGCCAGATCCGCCAGCCGTTTTTCGCGTCCATACCGAGCAGCGCACCCGCCGCGAGCATCAAAAGCGCCGAGAGCCGCGCGGGGATATAGTTCAGCACGTCGTCCATTTTTGCCGGGACAAGGCCGATGTTCTTATACGGCATCTCGATATACCCGAGCATGGAGTCCATGGTGTTGGCTGCCTTATAGAAAAAGCCGAGCGGAGCGCCGCCGAGCGCGAGAAAGAGCATCGGCGCGATGACGCCGTCGGAAGCGTTCTCCGCCACGGTCTCCACCGCGGCGCGCGTTACGGCCAGATCGTCCAGCTCCGCGGTATCGCGCCCGACGATCATCGAAACGGCGCGGCGGTACTCCTCCGGCACGCCTTTTTTCAGCGCGGCATAGACCTTCATGCTCTCGTCGCGCAGCGACCGGGTCGCGAGGATCTGCCAGCACATGATGCTCTCGAGGACGAGTCCCGCCGCCGGATGGAAACGGTAGGCCGCATACAGAAGCAGCGCCGGAACGGCGGTCGAGACGAGCACGACAATGACCCAGAGCACGCCTCCGGCGATGTTCTCGCCGCGGACGGTTTTGGGAAACAGGCGCCGCACGAGCTTTTCCGCCGCCGAGATCAGCTTCCCGATCCACACGACCGGGTGCGGGATGCTGTGCGGGTCGCCGAGCAGCAGATCGACAAAAAAGCCGATCAGCAGCGCGATGAGATGGTACATCGGTTCTTCACCCCTGCATGGTAAAAATGTATACCGGGTTCTGGCCGGTCATCAGATGGTACGCGCCGGCTTTGCGGCTGCGCGCGGCGGTGAGAGACACCGCCTCCGTTTCGCGAAACGGAAACGCCTTCACGCACTCGGTAAGCTCCGCAACGGATTCGAGCGTTACCGCCGTCGCCACGATGCGCACGCGCGGATTTTTCTCCAGCAGCAGCGCGATGATCTCCTTCATATGGCCGGTCGTCCCGCCGAGAAAGGCGTGCGTCGGCGCGGGGAGATCGGCGCAGGCGTCCGGCGCGGTGCCGGAAACGGGCGTCACATTGTCGGTGTGGAACCTGCGGAGATTTTCGCGCAGGATATCAAAGGCGGCATCTTTGCGCTCCACGGCGTATACGCGCCCCCGACGGGCGGCCATCGCCGCTTCGACGGTGACGCTGCCCGTGCCCGCGCCGACGTCCCAGACAACGGAGTCTTCGCGCAGCGCGAGCTTCGAGAGGCACACGGCGCGGATCTCGCTTTTCGTCATCGGCACGCTCTCGGCGCGCGAAAACGCCTCGTCCGGCAGCCCCGCCGTTACGGGCAGCGGTTCGCCGCCGTATTCAATGAGCGCCACGGCGAGACTTTCAACCTGTCTTTCCGAAAGCTCCTCCGCCGTGCCGGTGGTGATGGCCTCGTCGGGGTAGCTCAGATGCTCGCCGACCGAAACACGCGCCGCGCCCATGCCGTTTTCCGTAAGCGCGCGGCAGAGCTTTCCCATGCCGTTTTCGCCGCCGACGAGCGCGAAGACCCGCCGCCCCTGCGCGAGCGGGAGCAAAATCGGCTCGCTCCGGCCGTGGAGCGTAACGGGGAGCACATCCTCGTAAGACGTGCCGAGCCTCGCGCAGAGGCAGGAGAGCGAGCTCAGCCCCGGCAGCACCGTGACACGGCAGCCGGCGAGCAGCGGCAGGAGCTTCTTCGTGCCGCTGAAAAAGCCGGTGTCGCCGGACATAACGACCGCGAACGAGCGGTATTCCGGGTGCGCAAGAATGTAATCGCGGATATCCTCCGGCGCGATGGCGGCGTGCGCCGCCTGTCCGGGCGCGGCGGCGGCTTCGATCATCCGCGCCGCGCCGATGAGACACCCGGCGCGGGACAGCGCTTCGCGCGCCTCGCCGGTGAGCGCGGCGCGGCTGCCGGGGCCGAGCCCCACGACGGCGACCTCCGGCTTTGCGGAAAAGCCGAACCGGCGGCAGAGAAGCTCCACCGTTTCCGCGGCGGAGAGCCCCTCGCGCTGCGGCGGACGGCCGATGATGACCGGCACCGCGCCCGTTTCCGCCGCGGCGGCGATCTTTTCTTCAAATCCTCCGGCGCTGCCGGAGGCCTTCGTTACGAGATACGCCGCGCCGATGCTCCGGAGCATGGCGGCGTTGAGTTCCCTGGAAAACGGCCCCTGCATCGCGAGGATGTGCGCCGGCGGCAGTCCCGCCTCGCGGCAGGCGCGGAGCGAATCCTCCATCGGCAGCACGCGGGCGTAGGCACGCGAAGCGAAATCGCGGACGGACGCAAAGGCGTGCAGCTCCCGGCTGCCGGTCGTAAGCAGGATGTTCCCGTCCACGCGGTCGAGATACTCCGCCGCTCCGGCGGCGTCCTCGACAAAGACGGCGTTTTCCGGCGCCGCCGTGTCGGGCCGCAGGAGCCGGAGATACTCCGTGTCCGTGCCGGCGCAGGTCGCGGCGATGCTCTCGGTGATGCGTTTGGCGTACGGGTGCGTCGCGTCGATGACAAGATCGAAGCGCTCGCGGCGGAAGAGCTCCGCCATCTCCTCGCGCGGCAGAGGCCGCGCGGAAATGTGCAGCCCCTCTCCCTGCGGGAGCAGCGTTTCGCCGTATTCCGTAGCCACGCACACGGTCACGTCCGCGCTCTGCCCGGCGAGAAACTCGGCGATCTCGCGTCCCTCGGTCGTGCCGGCAAATACGCAGAGCTTAGGCATCCGGCACCTCTTTGCGGCGGTAGCCGCGCGGCGTCACCATCGCGCCGCCGATCATTTTCGTCATGGCGTTGCCGATGAACACGGTGCTGAACATATCCACATCGGCATCGCGCAGCGCGCCGAGCGTCATATACTCGCCCGCCTCGCCCTCGCGCCCGATGGAATGCGCCACGCCGCAGGGCCGGTCCTCCGGCAGATACCGCAGCAGGATATCGCACGCCATGCGGAGATTGTCCGGGCGGCCCTTGCTGCGGGGGTTATAAAGCACGATGCCGAGATCCGCCTCGGCGGCGCACGCGAGCCGCTTTTCGATCTTCTCCCACGGCGTCAGCCGGTTGCTCAGACTGATGACGGCAAAGTCGTGCGTGAGCGGCGCGCCGAGCAGCGCGCCGCCGCTGCACGCGGCGGTGAGGCCGGGGATGACCTCGATCTCGGGCTCGGCTGCCTCGCCGCGCAGCTCATAGAGCAGCGCCGCCATGCCGTAAATGCCGCTGTCGCCGGAGCAGATCATCGCAACGGTCTTTCCGCCGCGCGCCGTTTCGAGCGCCATTTCGCAGCGCTCCACCTCGCGCAGCATCGGCGTGGTGAGAAATTCCTTATCCGCGTAGCGCTCCTTCACGAGATCGACGTACACGGTATACCCGACGATCACGTCGCACTCGCGCAGCGCGCGGTCGGCGCGGATCGTCATATTTTCATAGTTTCCGGGGCCGATGCCCACAACAGCCAGCTTACGCAAAGCGCACCTCCCAATGTTCTGCCGCCGCCGCCACGGTCACGCCGCTGCGGGCGGTCTTTTTTACCAATAACGTTTCGGCGTTTCGGAGCGCGGCTCTCTCGCACACGTTGTCCACGCCGGTGATGCTTTTCACAAATTCCGAAGGGGTGAACTCGCCGCGCACCGCGCGCAGCTCGTCCGCCGTGTAAAACTCCGCGCTCAGCCCCTCCGAGCGGCAGTAGGCAAGAAGCCCCGCCTCCTCCGCCTTGAGATCGATGGACGCGGCGCACTTCACCGCGCGCCGGTCGATGCCGTGCGCGGCGAGCGCTTCGTTCACCGCCGCGCGGATCGTTTCCTCGTCCGTTCCCTTCCGGCAGCCGATGCCGAGACGCACGACGCGCGGGACGAGCCGCAGCGTCTTTGCAAACGGCGTCTTTTCATAGACGCCGATGTATACGCCGAGCGCGCCGGCATCACCCGGCGCGAGCCCGCGCGGCAGATCCGTCACGACCGGAAAGTCGCTGAGAAACGGCACGTCCCCCTCGAGCACGGCGGCGGACACGGCCTTCGCGAGCGGCAGGCTCGCGATGGCGCAGCCATTCTGCACCGCCCACGCATCCACGGAGAAGCGGCCGTTGATGTCGGTCGCCGTTGTGATGACCGCCTGCGCGCCGAGCGAGGCGGCAAGCGCTTTGGCCAGCTCGTTCGCCCCGCCGATATGGCCCGAGAGCACGGGGATCACATACTGCCCCAGCTCGTCGAGCACGAGCACCGCGGGGTCGGTCGCCTTGCTTTTGAGATGCGGCGCGACCTCCCGACGCTCGAAACAAAGATCATGGCCTGCACGCCCCCGAAGATCGGCCCGTAAAACTCCCTCGCCGGACGGCCGAGCGGCGCGAAGCCGTCCTCCGCAAACCGCTCCATGGTATACGGCTGTATGTCCCAGTCCGCCAGCGCCGCCATGACGCGGCGCGCCGTGGCGCAGCCGCGGCGGCTGTAGGCGAAGAGCGCGGCGTTCATTCCGTGGCCTCCCGGAACTCCGTGGTGAAGCCGGGATGGTACAAAAGCGAGCGGAGATACTTATCCCCCATGCACTCGCCCACGATGATGAGGCTCGTTTTCGTAAGGCCGTTTTCCGTAACGGTCTTATGCAGCGTCCCGACGGTGCAGCGGAAGATCTTCTCCTCGGGCCACGTCGCCTTGTATACGACCGCCGCGGGCGTGCTCTCGGGGTAGCCGCCCGCGAGCAGCTCGCGCTGGAGCTTTTCGGTGAGGCTCGTGCTGAGGAAGAGCACCATCGTCGCCTGATGCGCGGCGAGCGCCGCGATGGACTGCTTTTCCGGCACCGGCGTCCGGCCCGGCGCGCGGGTGATGATGACGGTCTGGCTCACGTCGGGCAGCGTGTACTCCGTTTTGAGCGAGGCCGCCGCGCCGCAGAACGCGCTCACGCCGGGGCATACGTCGTAGGCAATGCCGAGCTTGTCGAGCTCGTCGAACTGCTCGCGCACCGCGCCGAAAATGCTCGAATCGCCGGTGTGGAGACGGACGGTCGTTTCCCCCGCGGCCTCGGCCTTTCGGATGGCGTCGATGACCTGCTCGAGCGTCATTTCGGCGCTGTTGTAAATGCGGCAGTCCTTCCGGCAATACGCGAGCAGCGCGGGGTTCACGAGACTTCCGGCGTAGATGACCACGTCACACTCGCCGAGCAGCTTCGCTCCCCGCACCGTGATGAGATCGGCAGCGCCGCTGCCGGCTCCGACAAAATGTACCATACGATTTCATTCCTCCATGATCTTTTTGAGAAGCGCCGGGGCGTTTTCGCTCTGTCCCAGAACGCCGTATTCCTTGGAAAACATCAAAAGGCCGATCTCCATGCCGTCCGCGCGGTGCGAAAGATGGAAGAGCGCCCGTTCCGTGACGCGCGCGAGCGCCGGAGCGTCCCGACCGCATTCGCGCAGGATGCGCACCGCGTCGTCGCACGCGGCGCAGTCGAGTATCTCGCGGATGTGCTCCGCGTCCACGCCCGCCGCCGCGGCGTGCGCGGCGAGGATCTCCATGCGGCAGTCGCCGTATTTGGAGTGGGTGTTCATCATGCCGCCCGCAGTCTTTACGAGCTTGCCGACATGCCCGACGAGCAGTGCGCCGCGAAAGCCGAGCGCGCGGCAGATATCGAGCGCGTCGCCGAGGAAGTTGGAGACCTGCACCGCGGTATTCAGATCGACGTCGAGATTCTGCCGGATGAAGTCCGAGCCGTAGTTGCCGGGCGTGAGCAGGGCGTATTCCTTCCCCATCGCGCGGCGCTGCCGCAGCTCCACGCGGATGGTCTCCACGAGCGCCGCTTCGCTCATCGGCTCCACGATGCCGGTCGTTCCGAGGATGGATATCCCGCCGACGATGCCGAGGCGGGGGTTGAACGTCTTTTTCGCGAGAGTCTCGCCCTCGGGCGCGGAGATGACCACGTCCAGCCCGCCGGAGAAATCCGTGAGCGCCATGACCTCCTCCACGTTCTCGCGGATCATCTGCCGCGGCACGGAGTTGATGGCGGCGTTCCCGACCGGCTGGTCGAGCCCGCGCTTTGTCACGCGGCCGACGCCCTCGCCGCCGTCGATATGCACGCCCGGCTCGTCCGTCCGGCGGACCGAAGCAAAAATGAGCGTGCCTTTCGTCACATCGGGGTCGTCCCCGCTGTCCTTTTCGATGGCGCAGGAGACGCTGTCCGCGCGCATCGTGATCTCACGCACGGCGAGCTCGAGCCGGATGCCCTTCGGCGTATCGAGCGTGATGGTCTCCTTCCTCCGGCCGGTGAGCAGCATCCATGCCGCCGCCTTGGCCGCCGCCGCGGCGCACGAGCCGGTCGTATATCCGAGCCGGAGACGCTTGCCGTCCTTTTCGATGTACTGTTCCATATTACCGCAGGATCTGATAGAGCAGCGCGTTGCAGATGGCGGCGGCGACGTTGCTGCCGCCCTTGCGGCCGCGGGCGATGATGTGCGGCACCGGGGAATCGAGGAAGAGCTCCTTGCTCTCCACCACGTTCACGAACCCGACCGGCACGCCGATGATGAGCGCGGGGTCGAGCTTTCCCTCTTCGATGAGGCCGTGCAGCGCGATGAGCGCCGTGGGCGCGTTGCCGATGGCAAAAATGCACTTCCCCGGCAGCTGCGCCGCCTTCTCCATGGAGACGATCGCGCGCGTGACGCCGCGCTCCTTCGCCTCGGCGGCGACGTCCGCATCGGACATGAAGCAGTGCACCTCGCCGCCGAGACGGCCGAGGATCGTTTTGTTGATGCCCGCTTTCGCCATCTGCGTGTCCGTGACGATGTGGCAGCCCGCGCGGAGCGCGTCGAGTCCCTTCGTCACGGCGTGCGGGGAGAACACAAGATTCTGCACATAGTCAAAATCCGCGGTCGTGTGGATAACGCGCTTGATGACAAGCTCGTTTTCCTCCTCGAGCTTCGTATCGCCGAGCAGCTCGGTGATGATGGCAAAGCTTCGCTTTTCAATGTCCATGGGTTTAATATTTTCCATCATGGCGGTGCTTCTCCTTTATACAGGCGTCATAAAAGCTGTAAAGAAATTCCAGGTTGGAATAGAAATGAAAATGCGGATAGCCCGCATAGAGCGTATCGGAGGCCGCGGCGCACTCCCAGCGCCGTCCCGTCGGCTTTTCGGCAGCAAAGGCGTCGCCGGGGCAGGTGCAGTCCCAGTGGTGGAACTCGTGCGCGGCGATCTCGCCCCCCGCGCGGCAGAGAAGATTGTCCTTCTTCGCGCGCAGCGTCACATATCCGAAGCGGGTGAGCTTTCCGGTATCGAAGCATGTCCCCGGCAGGAAGCCTGCCATGGGCTCATCGCCGATGGCTTCGGTGAGATACATGAACCCGCCGCACTCGGCGATGCACGGCACGCCCCGCTCCAGCGCCGCGCGGACGGACGCGCGCATGGAGGCGTTTTCGCCAAGCTCCTTCGCGTACAGCTCCGGATACCCGCCGCCGAGATAGAGTCCGTCGATATTCTCCGGCAGCGCGCCGTCGGTGATCGGGCTGAACGGCACGAGCTCGCCGCCCATCTCCCGCACGGCGTCAAGACTGTCTTCATAATAAAAGCAGAAGGCGTTGTCCCGCGCAACGGCCAGCCGGATCTTCTCCTTCTTCGGCAGCACGGCGGGCGTATAGTCCAGAGGCTCGGCCTCGTGCGCGAGCGCGAGAAGAGCGTCGATACCCAGCGTCTTTTCCGCCTGCGCGGCGAGCGTCTGCATCTTTTCGCGGAGATCTCGGATCTCCCCCGCCGTCACAAGCCCCAGATGGCGGCTCTCGAGCACGCATTCGTCGAGCCGCGGCAGAAAGCCGAAGCATCGGATGCCGAAGCGCTCCTCGATGGCGGCGGAGAGCGAAGCGTACGTCATGGCGGTACACTGGTTGAGTATAACGCCGCGGATGCCGCTCTCGGGCCGGAAGCGCAAAAACCCTTCGATGACCGCGAGCACCGAGAGCGCCGCGCCGCGCGCGTTCACCACGAGCACGACCGGCGTTTTCGTAACGAGGGCGAGCTCATACGCGCTCGTTTTCCATGTGGTGAGCCCCGCGCCGTCATAAAAGCCCATTGCCCCTTCGATAACGCTCACATCGCACCCCGCGGCGTTTTTCGCGAGCAGGAAGCGGAGCGTGTTTTCCGAAAAGAAATGCAGATCGAGATTGGCGCTCTTCGCGCCGATGATGCGGCTGTGGAACATCGGGTCGATGTAGTCCGGCCCGCATTTGAACGCGCCGGTCTTCAAGCCGCGGTTCACCAGCGCCTGCAATACGGCGCACACGACCGTCGTCTTGCCGCAGCCGCTGCTCACGCCGGAGATCATGATTCGGTCCATAAGATCCTCCCCACGCAGAAAAGCCGCGGCGGTCCAAAAGAACCGCCGCGGCCGTTTTTCCGCTGGCATGATGTATTCCCCATAGCCGGGGAAGCGACGCATCTCTGAGCAGGTCTCCTGACTTGTGCATCCTCAGCTCCGTGCAGCCTTCTCGGGTCTCCCCAATGACCGGCTTTCGCCCCGGCGGAGCTTCCGCACTTACAGTGGCGGTACCGTTCCGGATCTTCCCCGGATTTCCTATTCTCTCCGAAGCGTTTTTACCTGTCTACGGAGCACTCAGGCGTCTTTTTTTGATTGGATTTTACTCTGCGGCCCCCGGTTTGTCAAGGCGGCAGAGCGTCTGCCGGACGGCGGCGTCAGAAGCCGAAATACTCCATGCATTCCTCCTCGCCCATGCCGAGAATGCTGCAGAGGTTCCGGACGGTGTGGGCGGCGTAGTCGTCGGCAATGTTCGCGCGCAGCGCGTCCACCTGTTTGTTCCAGCCTTCCTCGCTGCCGCCCCAGCGCACACGCTCCCGCGCGATCTCCGGCGCGAGCAGCGCGCGGAATTCGTCGATCTTCTCCGTGACGTGCTCGTCCGAGAGCGTCGTTTCCGTCAGCTTGGCGTACCGCGTGAGAAGCCGCTCCTTAAAGTCGTCGATGCCGAAGAGCCAGCGGATCGTCGGGGCGATCTGCGCGGTCTGCTCCGGGCCGATGAGATCGAAAAAGCAGTTGCTCCTCGTCTGGAACGCCCAGTCAAGATCGTAAAAGGCGATCTGCCACGGCCCGTCGCCGGTGCGGAAATAGCGGAGGTTGCTCTTGATGTCCACGTTTGCGCAGTAGCCCTCGAGCAGCACCCAGTCGATGAAGCCGTCCATATCCATGGCCTCGCAGAAGCGCTCATAGGCTTCCCGGCGTGTGAGCGTGGTGTCCCGCCAGAGTCCGAGCGCCTCGGTATATACCGCCGTGCTCTGCGCCACCGGCGAGGGCAGCATCGTCACGTCTTCCTTCGCCGTGCCGGTGAGATTGGCATAAAACTGCCGCGTGATATCGTCCTTGAGACAGTAGATGCCCCAGTATTCGCCGTTGATGTACAGCACGCAGTAGCGGCTGCGCTGCGTCACGGTCGTATCGAGCTCGGCACACAGCTCCTGCATGAGCTCGTTGCGGAACACCGTGGAGATATAGTCCTGCCCGGCGCGGATGGAAAGCTCGGTGAACTCCGCCGGGCCTTTACCGAAGATGTCGTATTGAAGCGTTTCCGCGCCGTAACAGCCGCGGAACGAAACGCCGAGGCTCTTTTTCGGGTTGAAAAGACTGGTGCGTCCCTTGAGCTCCACGCCGCAGTCGATGGAAAAGCCGCCTTCCGGGGCGAGAAGTGAGAGATTCGCCGCGCATTCGCGGTATTTTACGGCGCCGTTATATGTTTCGGAAAACCGTCGGGGTGAGTCGGTCACGAGACTGAGCACCGGCAGCGTGTGCTCCTCGCCGATGAAGAAGCTGAGCGTGAGCGCGCGCGACGGCGCGCCGCCCTCTTCCACGGCAGCGGCGCGAAGGACGGTCGTTTTGTTCACGGTGATCGCGCCGGTGTACGGCGTGCTCTCCTCCGTGGGGGCGGAGCCGTCGGTCGTATAGTAAATATCGCCTGCCGCGGCGAGCTTCACGCGCACGGTCTGCCCCGCTTCGTAGACCCCCGATTCGCGGTTCGCCGTGGGGGCTTCGGAGATATACCGGTAAGCGTCGGTCTCGTTCGGCTCGTTCGGCGTCTGCCTGCGGAGATAGAAAAAGCCGTTTTCGGCGTCCGTGCGGCCCATGCTGTACCCGTAGGGGATATCGTGCAGCCAGACGAAGTCCGCCGCCGCGCTCTCGCCCTTCTTCGTGAGATAGAGCGTTTCACTCGAAGCGTTGAGCGCGAAATTCGCACGCAGGCCGTTGCCGGTCGTCGGGTTCTCCTCGCCGGTGCAGTAGATGAGGATCGACTGTCCTTTCGCGAGCGTCCGGTTGGGAAGCGACCATTTTTCCAGCTCCCGCCGGTCGTCCGAAAGGCAGTAGTCGGAGAGCTTCACGCTCTCTTTCGATACGTTCTTTATCTCTACCCAGTCGTAATACTCGCCCTTGAGAGCGAACGTGTCGTTATAGACCGCCGCCTCATAGAGCACGAGCGGGCTTTCCGTTTTGCGGCTCTCGCAGAACGCCGCGTACCCCGCGGCGGTGTTCGGGTATCCCGGCGTCGCCCAGACACTTTCGGTGAGCTCGCCGCCGTTTTCGCGCCGCAGCACATGGTCGGCGGGCAGCTCAGGATCGCACGCGGCGCGGTCGGCGATCGTCCCGCCCGGCGCGATGAGATACAGCGTCTCCCCCTCGCCGAGCGCGAACGACGTGTGGCTTTCGCCCGCCGCGGTCTTATCCTTGCGCGAGGCGAAAACGACGCGCACCCCACCGCGCGGTATCGTCGCGTCCGCGGGAAAATCCCAGACGGTCTTTCCGTCCGACACGCTCCACCCCTTGAGGCGCACGACGCGGTTCGACGTATTCTCCAGCTCGAACCAGTCGGAAAAATCGCCGTCGGCGTCCTGGAGTGTCGCATGGTTTTTATACATCATTTCGGAGATGCGCACCGCCGGCGTATCGTCCGCCGCGGCGGCGGTGCCGGGCAGCGCGAGCGTAAGCGCGAGCAGCGCCGCGGTCAGCATCTTTGCGGTTCTTTTCATAAAAATTCTTCCGTTTTATGGCAGAGCGTGCCGAGCTGATAAAACGCCACGGCGCTCGCCGCGGCTACGTTCAGACTGTCCACGCCGTGCGACATGGGGATGCGCACGGTATAGTCGCAGTCTGCAATGGTATCGTTTGCGAGCCCGTCGCCCTCCGTGCCGAGACAGAGCGCGAGCTTTTCGACCCTTCCAAGACGCGGATCGGCGATGCTCAGGCTGTCGTCCCGCAGCGCGAGCGCCGCGGTTTCAAAGCCGAGCGCGTGCAGCGTATCCTGCCAGCGCTCCCCCGCCGGGAGATACGTCCACGGCACCTGAAAGACCGTGCCCATGCTCACGCGCGCAGCGCGGCGGTACAAGGGGTCGCTCCCGGCCTCGGTGAGCAGCACGGCGTCCATGCCGAGCGCTGCCGCGCTGCGGAAGATCGCGCCGATGTTCGTCGGGTTCATCACGTTTTCGAGCACCGCGACGCGCCGCGCGTCCCGGCAGAGCGCCTCCGCCGGCGGCAGCGCCCGGCGGCGCATGCAGCAGAGCATGCCGCGCGTCAGGTGAAACCCCGTGAGATTCACGAGCACGCTGTCCGGCGCGGTAAATACCGGCACGTCCGCGCCGAGACGCGCTAAGATCTCCGCGTGCGCGCCGTTTATGTGCCGCGCCTCCATGAGCACCGACACCGGCTCATACCCGGCGTCGAGCGCCCGGCCGATGACGAGCGGGCTCTCGGCGATGAACATCGCGTTTGCGGGGTCGGCGCGGCTCACGAGCTGGTTTTCCGTCAGGCGGGCGTAAACGTCCAGCGCCGGAGAAGAGAAATCCGTAATTTCGACTGTTTTCGACATATTCTCTTATCCCCGGAAAAAGAGCAGCCACGCGCCGAGCGCGATATGGATAAACAGGAACGCCGGCACGAGGATGAGAAACTTCTTATGCTTTGTCTTGTGATGCAGGCTTACCATGCCGAGCCACTCGCCCAGACTTCCGCCGAGCGCCGCGATCAGAAGGAGCGTTATTTCCGGAATGCGCCGCGCCTTTCGCATGGCGTTTGTCTTGTCCACCGCCATGAGGATGTACGCCGCCGCGTTCATTCCGAGCAGATACGCGAACAGGAGGATGCTTTTTGTTTCCATGGTTCTTTTCCTTTCCTTCGCCGGGGTCAGACGGTTTTTCGCCCTTTGCCGGGCGCACGAGGCACTTTCCGCCGTAACCGATCAGATCCTCGCGTCCGGCAAAGGCGAGCGCTTCGCGCACGAGCCGGGCGTTTTTGGGATCGGTATACTGCAAAAGCGCGCGCTGCATCGCCTTTTCGTGCGCGTCCGTCGGGACGTACACGTCCTTCATCGTGATGGGGTCGATGCCCGTGTGGTACATGCAGGTGCTGATCGTGCCGGGCGTCGGGTAAAAATCCTGCACCTGCTCGGGGCGGGCGTTGTGCGCCTTTAAATACAGCGCGAGCGCCACCGCGTCCTCCATCCGGCTGCCCGGGTGCGAGGACATGAGATACGGCACGACGAACTGCGCCTTGCCGTAGCGCGCGTTGAGCGCGTGGTATTTATCGAGAAACCGTTCGTATACCGCGACCGGCGGCTTGCCCATATAGCCGAGCACCGTATCGACGCAGTGCTCCGGCGCCACCTTGAGCTGGCCGGAGATGTGGTACTGCACAAGCTCCGAGAGGAACGGGCTGTTCTTGTCGCAGAGGACATAGTCAAACCGCACGCCGGAGCGCACAAACACCTTCTTGACGCCCGGAACGGCGCGCAGCTTCCGCAGCAGCGCGAGATAATCGCGGTGGTCGGCAACGAGATTTTTGCACGGCGTCGGCGCAAGGCAGTGCTTCAGAGGGCACATGCCGTCTTTGCTCTGCTTTTTGCAGCTGGGGCCGCGGAAATTCGCCGTCGGGCCGCCGACATCGGAGACATAGCCCTTCCAGAGCGGATGGTGCGTCATCTGCTCCACCTCGCGGATGACGGATTCGTGGCTGCGGGATGTGACCATCCGCCCCTGGTGGAACGCGAGCGAGCAGAAGTTGCACCCGCCGAAGCACCCGCGGTTGTGGATGACGCTGAAGCGCACCTCCTCAATGGCCGGAACGCCGCCGAGGGGATCGTACATCGGGTGGGGCTCGCGCGTGTACGGCAGCGCCGCGACCGCGTCCAGCTCCTCCGTTTTGAGCGGCATGGCCGGCGGGTAGACGACAAGGAATTTATCGCCGTGCGCCTGCGCGAGCGTGTTTCCCCGGATGGGGTCGTGCTCGGCGTATTCCGCGCGCGTGGCGAGAGCGTATTTCTTCGTATCGTCCCGCACTTCCTCAAACGACGGCAGGAGCACCGCGCCCTCCGGCGCTTTATCGGCAATGACCGCCGTGCCGCGGATGCCGCGCAGGGGCTTGCCGTCGCGCAGGCGGTCTGCGGCCTCGAGCGTCGCGCTCTCGCCCATGCCGTAGACGAGGATATCCGCGCGCGCGTCGAAAATGACGCTCCGGCGGACCTTATCGTCCCAGTAATCGTAATGCGCGAACCGGCGCAGCGACGCCTCCATCCCGCCGAGCAGGACGGGGATGCCGGGGAACGCCTGCCGCGCGCGATTGGCGTACACGGTGCAGGCGCGGTCGGGCCGCAGCCCGGCCTTCCGGCCGGGGGAATAGAAGTCCTCGCTGCGGCGCTTTTTCGCCGCCGTATAGTGCGCGACCATGCTGTCGAGATTGCCCGCGCCGATGAAAACGCCGAGCTCGGGCCGTCCCATCGCCGCAAACGCGGAGGCGTCGTTCCACGCGGGCTGCGCGAGCACCGCCACGCGGTAGCCCGCGTTCTCGAGCAGCCGTCCGATGACGGCCGCGCCGAACGACGGGTGATCGACATAAGCGTCGCCCGTCACGAGCAGTATGTCGTACCAGTCCCAGCCGCGCGCGAGCATATCCTCGCGCGAGACGGGCAGAAAATCCTTTGTATCCGTTTTATGTGTCCTCCCGGTCATTCATGACCTCCCAGATCTCCGTTTCGGCAAGCGTGGCGGCGGCATGGCAGCAGTAGCGCCGCTTCTCTTTGTCCCCGCCGCCGGAAACGGCGAGGAAATCCGCCCAGCCTCCGGGCCGAATGCGGAGCGTATTGCGCAGCGGCGGGAGAAAATTGCCCCGCGCCATGGCGAGCAGCGGCAGTATTTCATACGCTGAGGCGGTCGCGGCGTTGTCCCCGCGCAGCAGCCCCCGCCGGAGATCGATCGCCGGGTACATCCGCAGCACGAAGCCGATGCGTGTTTCCGGCAGCTGCCGCTGCGCGCGCGTATCGCGCACGAGCTTCACGGCGCGCACATGGGCGCACGCCATGTGCGAAAGCATTTTGAAGCGCAGATTGAGATTGCGGTTGGCGCTCTTTTTCCAAACAAGCTCGTTCGGCTCAAAGAGCGTGATATATTCGTCCGTCAGATGGCCGAACGCGCGCGCCGCGCGCCCGGCATAGCGCAGGAAGCTGTCCTCCAGTTCCTCGGGATCCGGATCCTCCAGCCGGCCGAGCACGCCGCGCTCCGCCGGGATCTGGATGCCGTATTTCTGGCTCAGATATTCCGCCGTCAGCGTCTTGACGAAGATGAGGCCGCCCGTGCCGTCGGTGACGGCGTGGAAAAACTCGACGGCCATCCGGTTCTTGTACACCAGCACACGGAACGCGCATTTTCTGACGCTGTCAAACGGCACATGCTGAAGCGGACAGCTCTTTTCCTCCTGAATCTCCGGTGCCTTCGGGATCTGCTCTAAATAATACCAGAACGCGCCCCGGCGCAGACGGACCGCAATGGACGGGAACCTGCGCACCGTCACGTCGAGCGCCGCGCGCAGTGTCGGAAGGTCGATGGGTTCGGTGAGCGTCGCCGAGAGCCGGAAGTAATTGGTCCATGTGCGCCGCTTGGCCGCCGGGTAGACTTTCGCCGCGTTGTCGAGCTTCATCCAGCGAAGGCTCTTGGCGGGAGAAAGCGTTTTGTCTA
>OGYZ01001888.1_pt1 | contig 15414 bp, 8 predicted proteins | sample 1576681 | NCBI WGS metagenome assembly OGYZ01 (sample SAMEA3541480, study PRJEB24748) | human gut metagenome | biome: human gut; feature: human-associated habitat; material: faeces | place: China | collected 2012 | reverse complement strand
GCTTTCGGGGCTGCCGGCGGCCCTGACCATGCAGCAGCCGGGCCTGGTAGCCGAAGTGGCCAAGGCCGACCTGATGCAGCACTGCGCAGGCGGCGAGGCGGCCCTCACGGCGCTGCGCAGCAAGGGTATTTTGCAGACGTATGCCTTTGAAGTAGGGCGCCTGCCCCGGCGCCAGGCCCTGCCCCAGTCGCTCCAGTCGCCGCTGAGCGAGGCGCAACAGCAGGCTTTTGACGAAATTCTGAACGTGTTCGGGCAAAAGGACATCTGCCTGCTCCACGGCGTCACCTCGAGCGGAAAGACCGAAATCTACACCAAGCTCATCCAGCGCTGCCTGAGCCGCGGCGAGCAGGTGCTCTACCTGCTGCCCGAAATAGCCCTGACCACGCAAATCATGCAACGCATGGCGCGCGTGTTCGGTGAGCAGATGGGCGTGTACCACTCCAAGTTTCCCGACGCCGAGCGCGTGGAAATCTGGCAAAAGCAACTCTCCGACCAGCCCTACGGCCTGATTCTGGGCGTGCGCTCGTCGCTCTTCCTGCCCTTCAGGCGGCTCGGCCTGATTATCGTGGACGAAGAGCACGAAACCTCCTACAAGCAGCAGGACCCCGCCCCGCGCTACAACGCCCGCGACGTGGCCACCGTGGCCGCCCGCCTCTACGGCGCCAAGGTGCTGCTGGGCACGGCCACACCGTCCATCGAAAGCTACCACAACGCCCTGACGGGCAAATACGGCCTTGTGCGCCTGACGCAGCGCTACGGCCACATCCAGCTGCCGTCCATCGAGGTGGAGGACGTCAAGGAGCTGCGCCGCAAGAAACTCATGAACACGCCCTTCTCGCCGCGACTGATTGAGGAAATGCAGCAGGCGCTGAAGGAGGGCGAGCAGGTCATCCTGTTCCAGAACCGCCGCGGCTACTCGCCCGTCATTGAGTGTCACACGTGCGGCTGGGTACCGCGCTGCACGTGCTGCGACGTCAGCCTGACCTTCCACCAGCGCGAGCACCGCATGGTGTGTCACTACTGCGGAGCCTCGTTCGAAGTGCCGCGCCGCTGCCCCAACTGCGGCGACACCGACCTGCGCGACCTGGGCTACGGCACGGAGAAGATTGAGGCCGCCGTACGGGCCATCCTGCCCAAGGCGCGCACGGCGCGCATGGACCTCGACACCACGCGCTCGCGCTCGTCGTACGACCAGATTATCGGGCAGTTCCAGCGCGGGCAGACGGACATCCTCATCGGCACGCAAATGGTGACCAAGGGGCTCGACTTCGACCGCGTGCGCGTGGTGGGCATCATCAACGCCGACCAGTCGCTCTCGCGCGCCGACTTCCGCGCCTACGAGCGCACGTTCCAGATGCTCTCGCAGGTGGCCGGTCGTGCCGGACGCCGCCAGCGCCGCGGCCTGGTGGTGCTGCAAACGCGCCAGCCCCAGCTGCCCGTCATCCGGCAAATCGTACAGAACGACTACGAGGGGCTCTACCACGAGCAGCTCAACGAGCGCCAGCTCTTCCGCTATCCGCCCTTTACGCGCCTCATCGGCATCTATCTCAAACACCGCGACGAGCGCAAGGTAGAGGCCGCTGCCCAGGCGCTGGCCGCCGTATTGCGCCCGCACTTCCAGCAGGACCTGCTGGGCCCCGACCGCCCGCTCGTAGGACGCATCCAGCTGCTCTACATCCGCCACCTCCTGCTCAAGGTGGAGGCCACGGCCTCGCCGCAGGCCGTGCGCCGCACACTGCTGGCCGCCCGCCAGTCGCTGCTCAGCGTAGAGGCCTACAAGTCGGTCAACGTTTACTTTGACGTCGACCCCATGTAGGACGGTTCTCCGAAAAAACGGCGGGAAAAGATTTTTTCCTCCCGCCCTGCTCATTTTTCCTCCCACTCTGTTTTTTTTAAGTCCGACCTTTTTCCGGATACCTCCCGCACCACCCGTCAGCCCCCGGATACAGGGGATTTTTCCTCGCAAATGTTTGGAAAATCGTGGCGCGTTCTTTATCTTTGTAAACAAGAAGAAAGGGCCATACAGCCGCCGTTTGCCCAACCGCACCGCCTCTTTGTGAGCCAAGCGGACGCATACGAGCTGACCACGCCCGGACATCACAAAAACCTATGCAGAAAATCGAACTCCTGGCACCTGCCCGCAACTACGAATGCGGCCACGAAGCCCTGCTTCATGGCGCCGATGCGGTATATATAGGTGCTCCGGCCTTTGGCGCACGTGCCGCCGCCGGCAATTCCATAACCGACATCGAGCGGCTGTGTCGCGAAGCCCACGTGTTTGGCGGCCGCATCTACGTAACGTTCAACACCATCCTGACCGACGACCAGCTGGAAGCCGCCCGGCGTCAGGCCCTGCAGCTGTATGAAGCGGGCGTGGACGCCCTGATTGTGCAGGACATGGCGCTGGCGCAGATGGACCTGCCGCGCGACCTGGCGCTGCATGCCTCCACCCAGATGGACAACCGCACGCCCGAGCAGGTGCGCTTCCTGAGCGACGCAGGCTTTGAGCAGGTGGTGCTGGCGCGCGAGCTGACCCTGAAACAGATAGCCGACATCCACAGGGCCGTGCCCGAGGCGGCGCTCGAAGCTTTTGTTCACGGCGCGCTCTGCGTCAGCTTCAGCGGGCAGTGTTATGCCTCGGAATACTGCTTCGGACGCTCGGCCAACCGCGGAGCCTGCGCCCAGTTCTGCCGCATGGCCTTCGACCTGGTGGATGCCGACGGCCGCACGCTGGTGCGCCAGAAGCATCTGCTCTCGCTGCGCGACATGAACCGCACGGCCGGGCTGGAGGAAATGATGGACGCCGGCATCAGTTCGTTCAAGATTGAAGGCCGCCTCAAGGAAGTCAGCTACGTCAAGAACCTTACGGCCTGGTACCGCCATCACATCGACCGCATCCTGGAGCGGCGCGCCGACGAGTTTACACGCGCCTCATCCGGCACGGTCAGCTGCAGCTTCACGCCCCTGCCCGAAAAGAGCTTTAACCGCGGCTTTACCGAATACTTTCTGCACGGCCGCACGGAAGATGTCAGCTCGCCCGACTCGCCCAAATCACGCGGCGAATACGTAGGCCAGGTGGCCGCCGTAGGGCCCCACTGGCTGACCGTAAGCGGCGAAACGGCGTTCAGCAACGGCGACGGTCTCTGCTTTACCGACCGCGAGGGGTACTTGGTGGGGTTCAGGGTGAACCGCGCCGAGGGCAGCCGCCTCTATCCCGCCACCATGCCGGCCATCCGTCAGGGCACGGCGCTATACCGCAACCAGGACCAGGCTTTTGAACACGCCCTGGCGCGACCTACGGCCACCCGCAAGCTGGCGCTCGACCTCACCCTGACGGAAACACCCGAGGGCTACCGCCTGAGTCTGTCCGACGAACTGGGCCGGCAGGCCGAAGCGCTCATCAGTCAGCCCCACGAGGCAGCCCGCACGCCGCAGGAAGAGGGCATACGCCGCCAGCTGGGCAAGCTGGGCGACACGCCCTACGCCGCACGCCACATCAGCCTACGGCTTGAGGGCAACCGCTTCATTCCGTCGTCACTCCTGGCACAAGCGCGCCGCGAAGCGGTAGAAAAACTGCTCGACCGCGCATCCCGGGTGGAGCGCAAGCCGCGCGCCGACCGCGCCGGTGCTTATCCGCAGACACAGCTGAGCTATCTGGGCAACGTGGCCAACCGTGAGGCAGCCGCCTTTTACCGCCGCCACGGCGTAAGCCGCATTGAGCCGGCCCTGGAGCAGCAAATGCCCGAACAGCCCGTACTGATGTTCTGCCGCCACTGCCTGCGTTACAGCCTGGGCTACTGCCCCACCCACCATCACCGGCGGGCGCCCTGGCGCGAACCGCTGATGCTGCAACTGGCCGACGGCCGGAGCTTTCCGCTGGAATTCGATTGTAAGAACTGTCAAATGAAAGTACATGCGCCTCGTTAGGATTTTACTGCTGCTGGCCTTTGTGGGCTGCCTGACGGGCTGCTACTATTCGCACCCGGCAAGTACCGACGGCTGGAACGACCCTGAGGGCCGCGTGGACTCAGCTTCATTTTCGGCCTCGCACCATTATGCCCACAACTTCAACTTCAGGGTGACGGCTGACTCACTGGTGCTGGCCGAAAACCAGCCGGGCACCATCAGCGAGTTCGGGCTGAACGACAGCTGTACGCTTTATCGGCGCGACAAGATTGTGGTGGCCGACATCATCAAGATTCCGTCGAACCAGGCCGACTCCATCTGGATCAAGGTGGCCCGCGACCAGACCACACAGGGCTGGATTAACGAACAAGTGCTGCTGGAAAGCGCCATCCCGAACGACCCGATATCCTCCTTCATCCACTATTTCAGCGATACGCGCCTGCTGGTCTGCGTGTCCATACTCGGCCTGGCGCTGATGGTGATTCTGATTCGCATCATCCGCCGGCGCAAGGTGCGCATTGTTCATTTCAACGATATCCACAGCTTCTACCCCACGCTGCAGTGCCTGAGCATATCGGGGGCGGCCGTGCTCTACGGGAGCATGCAGACGTTTGTTCCGCAAACATGGGTTGAATTCTATTTCCACCCCACGCTCAACCCCTTCGGGCTGCCGCTCATCCTGTCGCTATTCATCATGGCCGTATGGCTCAACGTCATTACGGCCCTGGCCGTAGTGGACGATGTGCGGCGGCGCCTGCCCTTCAACGAAGCGTTCACCTACCTCTCCACGCTGCTGGCCGTATGCAGCGTGCTGTATCTGGGCTTCACGCTTACGGTGGGGCTTTACATCGGCTATCCGCTCTTTGTGGCCTACGTGTGGTTTGCCCTGCGCCGTTACTTCAGCCGCTACAACTATCCCTACCGCTGCGGACGCTGCGGGCGCGAAATGGCGCATCTGGGCACCTGTCCGCACTGCGGCGCACACAATAAATAAGGAAAAATGGCCGACATTTTATAAAAAAATGTGCAAAGGCTTGTTCATTCAAATATTTTTCCATAATTTTGCAGTCGAAATCAAGAACATCGCGGAGTGGAGCAGTTGGTAGCTCGCCAGGCTCATAACCTGGAGGTCGTTCGTTCGAGTCGAGCCTCCGCAACAATGACAAGCAAGGCCGTTTCAGACATCTGAAGCGGCCTTATTCTTTTTCAGCTGTGCCGACCTCCGGCCGCTCCGAAAGCGAGTGCCGGAAAAACTGCCGGGAGGAAAGAAAAAACAACCGGCACTTTGTTTGTTATATCCGGCACCTATTTTTTCTTATCTCCAGCCTTTTTTTCTTCCTCTCCCGCCGGCGTGACGCCTCGGGCCGGCCGGGGCGGGCATGAAACGGTTTTGAAACACAAACAAAACCTGCGCGACACACGATTGACTACCTTTTGCAACATCATCTGCCGAACTTTGCAGCGTAAACAAAGTTCGTATGATCAGACACAGAAAAGCTATCGGATCAGCGGCTCTGCTATTGGCCGCTACCCTCACGGCAGAAGGACAGACTCCTGCCGACACCACACAGACCATCCAGGAACAGCAGCTGGGCAGCGTATCGGTGGTGGCACGCCGCAAGAAGAATACCGAAACGGCGGCCATCACGGCCGAACGGCGGGCCCTGGTGGTGCAAAACACCGTATCGGCACAGCTCATCAGCCGCACGCAGGACAAGGACGCCTCGGAGGTCATCCGCCGCATTCCGGGCATTTCGCTCGTTGACGGCAAATTTGTCATGGTACGCGGCCTTTCGCAACGATATAACAATGTATGGATCAACGGTGCGGCCGTGCCCAGCTCAGAGCCCGACTCACGCGCTTTTTCATTCGACATCATCCCCAGTTCACAAATCGACAACCTGGCCATCGTCAAGTCGCCGGCAGCCGAATATCCGGCTGACTATACGGGCGGCTTTATCATAATCAACACCAAAGACCTGCCCGACCGCAACGGCTGGCAGATTACGGTGGGCACGGGTGTGAACGACCGTTCGCAGTTCCGCCCGTTCAGCTACGCGGCCGGAAGCTGTACCGACTTTCTGGGCTTCGACCGCTCGATGCGCCCGCTCAACGGCGGATTCAACGCCACACTGCCCACCTATGCCGGCACGGACAACATTGACCCGCTGCAGACGGGCCTGTCAAACGACTGGCGCATACGAAGCCACAACCCGCTGCCCGACATCAAGCTGGGCGGCGTATACAGCTTCCAGAAAAGACTGGACGACAAGCGCCTCGGCCTGCTGGCCACACTGAACTACAACAACAGCTACCGCACGGCCCTGAACATGGAGAACTCGCTGTTTGGTGCCTACGACGCGACGAACAACAAGCCCGTTTATCTGCGCAAGAGCACCGACAACCAATACACGCAGGAGTCAAGACTGGGCGGACTGCTCAACCTGACGCTGGCCATGGACAACGGTACGAAATACGAATGGAAAAACCTGGTTAACCAGCTGGGCAAAAACCGCTACACCGCACGACAGGGCTACAACGCCCAGAACGACCGGCAGATTACGCAGGAATATTACTTTTCCTCACGCACGACATACAACACGCAATTCTCTGGCAAACATCTCGTAGCCGACGTCAATCAGATTGACTGGAATGTGGGATACGCTTACGCCAACCGTATGCTGCCCGACCGCCGGCTCGTTGAGTTCAACGACCGTACGGACCAGACCATGGGTCTTTACAGCGCCGACCGCGAGTTTACCCGTCTGGACGAACACATAGCCTCGGCCGCCGCCAACTGGAAACGGCGCTACGACTGGTGGCATACCAACCCCACACTCAAAGCAGGTGCCTACGCCGAATACCGCACACGTGACTACCGCACACGCGACTTCTACTATACCTGGGACCCCTACCTGACAACCCTGCCCGGCGGTTTCCAGTTTACCGACCAGATTACGGACATCATGCAGCCGGACAACTACGGAGCAGACAAACTCTACATGAAAGAAGAAGTCAACTACACGAACAACTACAAGGCCCACGGCACACAGACGGCCGGATATGTAGCCATGTCGGTTCCGGTAGGCGCACTCGACGTGTACGGCGGACTGCGCTACGAATTCAGCCGCACGGAGCTCATCACCAACACGCGACAGACGGAGCCCTGCCCCATCAGCACCTTCTATACCTATCACGACCTGTTCCCCTCGCTCAACCTCAACTATCACCTTACCGACAAGCAGCAGGTACGCCTCTCGGCCGGACGTACGGTCAACCGGCCAGAGTTCAGGGAACTCTCGCCCGTAGTATTCTACGACTTCGACCTGGCCAGCAACGTGCAGGGTAACGCCGACCTGAAACCGGCCTACATAGCCAACCTCGACCTGCGCTACGAATGGTATCCATCAGCCGGCGAAATGCTTTCGGTAGCCGTGTTCTACAAACATTTCAAGAACCCCATTGAATGGACCTACACCGTAGCGGGCGGAACCAACCTGATTTACTCCAACAAAAACGCCAAGGCGGCCCATAACGCCGGCATCGAGCTCGACCTGCGCAAGAGCCTGGGCTTCATGGGTCTGCCCGACTTCAGCCTGAGCCTCAACGCCTCCTACATTTACAGCCACGTGATGTTTGAGAAAGGCAGCAAGGAGCGCAACCGCGCCATGCAGGGCCAGTCGCCCTACCTCATCAACGCCGGCATCTTCTACCAGGGACGCCGCAACGGGTGGTCGGCCGCCATTCTCTACAACCGCATCGGCAAACGCATCGTCGGCGTAGGACGCAGCCTGGGCACCACCGGAAGCGAAGACACCAAAAACATTCCGGACTCCTACGAAATGCCGCGCGACGCCATCGACCTGACAGCCAGCAAGAAGATTGGCAAATGGCAAATCAGCGCCGCCATACGCGACGTGCTGGCCCAATACGTAAAGTTCCAGCAAATCGAAACCATCAGCAATGCCAACGGCACTCAGGAAATTGACGAAGTAACCAAACGCTACAAGCCGGGACGTAACTTCAGCCTGTCGGCCACTTACAACTTCTAACTACCTCAAAAAATCAACCTATTCTAATTTATACAAGATGAAGAAAAATTTGTTTTCAATGGCTACTCTGGGAATGACGGTAGCCGCAGTATTCAGCTTCACAGCCTGCTCAGAAGATTCCAACGGCGGCAGTTCATCAACCGACCCTGACGTAACCATCGTCGACGGCGTAGCACAAAGTGCCGGCATCCTCTTCAACGAAGGCACGCAAATCGGTAACGGCGACCAGAATTTCGTATTTACCGGCAAGCAGACCATCAAAAAAGGCACCTACACCCTGAAAGGTTGGGTTTACGTGGCCAAGGATGCCGAACTGACCATCGAACCGGGCACCATTATCAAAGGCGACAAGGCCAGCAAGGCTGCCCTCATCGTAGAACCGGGCGGAAAAGCCATCATGGAGGGTACGGCTTCGGCTCCTATCGTCATGACCTCGGCACAGCCGGCCGGAAGCCGCAAGCCGGGTGACTGGGGCGGACTGATCGTATGCGGAAACGCCAAGAACAACCAGACGGAGATGCAGATTGAGGGCGGCCCGCGCACCAAGCACGGCGGCAACAACGACGCTGACAACAGCGGTATCTACCGTTACATCCGCATCGAGTTTGCCGGCGCTCCGTTCCAGGAAGACCAGGAAATCAACGGCTTCACCATCGGCTCAGTAGGCAACGCCACTGCCATTGACCACATCCAGGTATCCTACTCCAACGACGACTCCTACGAATGGTTCGGCGGAACGGTTAACGCCAAGTATCTTATTGCCTACAAGGGCTGGGACGACGACTTTGATACCGACAACGGCTTCAGCGGAACGGTTCAGTTCGGTTTGAGCGTACGCGACCCGCACATTGCCGACCAGTCGCAGAGCAACGGCTTCGAGAGCGACAACTGCGCCGACGGTGCCGCCGTAGCTCCCTACACCACCGCCCTGTTCAGCAACATGACCTTTGTGGGTCCGGCCACGGAAAAAAACATTAGCGAAGGCTTCCAGAACAACTCCAGCTACATCAACGCCGGCGGCCTCTACCCCAACAACAACTCCAAGCTCGGCCTCTTCCAGGCTGCCATGCAAATACGCCGCAGCAGCCGACTGAACTGCATCAACTCCGTTGCCGTAGGTTTCCCCATCGGTCTGATTATTGACGGCGACAAGGGCAACACCGTAGAAAGCGCCAAAAACGGCATGCTCAAACTCCAGAACCTCATCTTTGCCGGCATGACTGCCCTGGGTTCCGACAACAACAAGAAATACGAAGACCAGTATTACGACAAAACCACAGGTCAGTATGACCCCAGCCGCGTAAGCTACTCACACGAGTTCTTCATGGCTCAAACGGGCAACCAGGTAATGACCGAGAACCAGCTCGCCCTGAGCGACCCCGCCAACGTAGGACAAAACTACTGCCCTGCTGCCAACAGTCCGCTGCTTTCCGGCGCTTCGTTCAACGGCATCACCAGCCTCTTCCTCAACAAGGTAAGCTACATCGGCGCCTTTGGCGGAAACACGGACAACTGGATGAGCGGATGGACCAACTTTGACCCGCAGAACACGGTTTACTAAAAAAGAAACCGAACCTTACGCAGGCGGACCCGCCTGCCTTGTGAACCTTACCTTAATAACCCATCAGCCGCCGCGGCTCGGAATCACATCCGAATGCCGCGGCGGCTGAGCGTTTTCCTCCGTCCGCAAAATCATCTGCCTGCCGGAAGGATTACTGCTTTTTATATTTTATCCATTCCATCAGATTGCCGGACTCCCTGCCCGGGCGCTTGTAGGTATAGGTTGCCCCGCAGCCGTTCAGCTTGATTACCTCCGGCGTGTGACTGAGGTACGACCAGTATATCTCGCTGTTCTCCGCAAATACGCAACGGTCGGGTCTGAACTTTGAGCGGTCAATCGGCGGCAGCCGGGTCAGGAAGGCCAGGTTGTTGGCCATGTGATCATTGGAAAACTCCCCGGTATTCAGGTTCTTCATCATCCGGATGTTCTGAATGAACAGTGAGCCGTCGTCACAATGCAGCAGCGCAGCGGCCCGCAGATAAACCATACGGTCAGTCAGCGCAAACATGAACGAATTGCGGTTCGTGCCGACCATAGCCTGCACATACCCCTTATCGTCGTTATATACCTGTACGCCCAGCTGCCACTCATGCAGGCAACGGCCCACCCGGTCGCGCCCCGTGGCGTAAGGCATGTCGTAGGGCTTCACAAGGTCCACGCTCTCCACCTTGGTCATGCGCTCACCGTCGACGTCAAGCGTACCCTTCGGCCCGAATTTCAAGCTGCATTCGCGCGGCTGGCCTATCAGCACCGTGTCTTTAGCAAACGTCACGCCAATCGCCAGATGGCGTGTCGGCACCCGCAGCGAAGCATACCCGTAGCCGGTCGTCGTATCCTGAGTGAAATACATTATCAGGGAGTCGGTAATTACCACCTCGCTCCTTTCGTTGGCCCAAACGCCCCTGTACTTGCCATAACCGCCCGCCTGCGCAGATGCGCTGCAAGCCAGCACGGCCAAAAACAACACCGTAAAAATATTGACAAAGATTCGTTTCATAGTATTATCATTACATTCATTATACAAACACAAAGATAGCAATTTATATCATTTACAGCATTTCTGCTGCAAAAAGCCGAAAAATATCTGCCCATACCCTACGCCCGGTCACAAAGGTACGGACATAAAAAAAGGGATACCTCCGTATCCCAACCTAATTAACCTTAAATCTAATACTATGAAAAACACAGTGCAAAAGTAACGCCTTCACGCTATGCGTGCAAGCATGGGAGCATGATTTTTATGCTGTATAACATTGTTTAGAAACTCAAACGAAAAATTGGCAGATAAAGTTTACAAAAAAAGCCTCACTTTCGGTAAGTCTGCACCCCCGCCCGCCCGTACATCCGCAAAAAAACAGACCACCGGACATAATTTAGAAAGGCAAAACCCTTTATTGGCAAATTAAGTAGTACCTTTGTGCCCGCAAAATCTGAATTATCAAACCAAATCTCCTTATTATAGCATAAAAACAGAACTATGGAATGGCTCAATCATATCCTGCCGCTTCCGACAGACATACAAGCCGTAATCATCATTTGCCTGATATGTGCCGTAGGGCTCATGCTGGGCAAAATTCACGTGCGCGGCTTCTCGCTGGGCGTAACTTTCGTATTTTTCTGCGGCATTCTGGCCGGTAGCCTCGGCCTGACCATTGACCACAGCATGCTCACCTATGCCGAGAGTTTCGGACTGGTGCTCTTTGTCTATGCGCTGGGCCTTCAGGTGGGTCCGGGTTTTGTCAGTTCGTTCCGTCAGGGCGGCACCACGCTCAACCTGCTGGCCATAGGCGTCATCCTGCTGGGCACACTCATTGCCCTGCTGGCCGTGGGGCTGACGGGCGTAAGCCTGCCCGACATGATGGGTGTGCTGTGTGGCGCCACTACCAACACGCCTGCCCTGGGTGCAGCCCAACAGACGCTGCAGCAGATGCACCTGCCCTCGGCCGGAGCGGCCCTGAGCTGCGCTGTGACCTATCCGCTGGGCCTTATCGGCGTCATCCTGGCCATCGTCATCATGAAGCCCCTGCTCTACAAGCGACAGTCGCCGGCAGCCGACCTTCACAACGACGACGAGGCCTTCATCTGCTCCTACCAGATCTGCAACCCCGCCATCTACGGAAAAAGCCTCAACAACCTGACGGGCCTGAACAGCAAGCAGTTTGTAGTGTCGCGCCTGTGGCGTGACGGCAAGGTCATCCTGCCCGACGCCACCACCAGCCTGCAGGAGGGCGACCGCCTGCTCGTCATCACCAAACAGAAATATGCCGACCAGCTGACCGTGTACTTCGGCAGCCGCGACAAGACCGACTGGAACAAAAACGACATCGACTGGAACAAGCTTGACCACCGCCTGGTGTCGCAGCGCATCATCATCACCCGCCCCGGCATCAACGGCCACAAGCTGGGCGACCTGCACCTGCGCAACCGCTACGGCGTTACCGTAAGCCGCGTGTTGCGCTCGGGCATCCATCTGGTGGCCTCGCCCTCGCTCATCCTCTGCATGGGCGACCGCGTCACCCTGGTGGGTGAGCAGCAGAACATCAAGCGCGCCGCCGCCGAGCTGGGCAACTCCGTCAAGAGCCTTGACGAGCCCAACCTGATGACCATCTTCATCGGTATTGTGCTGGGCCTGACCTTCGGCTTCATTCCGCTCCACATTCCCGGCATGTCGTTCCCCGTACGGCTGGGTCTGGCCGGCGGCCCCATCATCATGGGTATTCTCATCGGCGCCTACGGCCCGCGCTTCCACATGGTTACGTACACCACCAACAGCTCCAACCTCATGCTCCGCTCGCTGGGCCTCTCCATCTATCTGGCCTGCCTGGGCCTTGACGCCGGGGCCGACTTCCTGGCCACCGTCATGCGGCCGGCCGCCCTTATCTGGATTGCAGTGGCCATGGTCATCACGCTGCTGCCCGTCATCATCATGGGAGCCGTATCCGTCCTGTTCAGCAAACAGAGTTTTTCAGCCACCTGCGGCATGGTATGCGGCGCCATGGCCAACCCCATCGCCCTGAACTATGCCAACGACACCCTGCCCGGCGACGAAGCCTCGGTGTCGTACGCCACCGTCTACCCCCTCTGCATGTTTGCCCGCGTCATCCTGGCCCAACTCATCGTCATGTTCTTTGCCTGACGGGAAATGCCCGGTCTTGCCGCGCTGACAAAATGATGAATATCTGCGTATATTCTTACACGTAAACTACAAAAACATTACAGAATGTAAGGTAAAAACAACCAATAAGGGCGAAAATAAGGACAAGTTAGATTTTTTAACACATAAAATCGACGGAAATATGCCCTAAGTTTTGGAACGTTTCAGAATTAATCGGTACATTTGTAACATGTTTTTCACAGTAATAGATTTAAGGTTAACAAGGTGTGGGGCACGGTGGTGCCCCTTTTTTATTATCCGCCATTCAGAACACTGAAAAAACAGCCTTCGCATTTTCCAAACGACAACTCCCCCCACCAATGCTCCTGCTACCGGACTCCATACGGCAGTCTGTCAGCCGAATTTTGATAAAAAAAATTTTTTTCAGCCGAATTTTTTGTATCTTGCATTCCATAAAAACCATTCCTTAACCACATGAAAGCACTTTTTATCACCACCTTACGCCCCGGCAGGGGCCTGAGTTTCGGACTGAGCCTGATATTGTGCCTCAGTTTATTCACGGCCTGCAAAAGCCAACAAGCCCCAACAAGCCTAAGCCAAAACGGCAAGGAACTGTACAACATGAACGGCAAGAAGATTCTGTCGGACCAGTTCGAAAAAATTGATTTCTTTATAGGTAACTACCTCGTACAGAAGGGCAACCTAAAAGGGCTCTACAACACGAGCGGAAGACAAATCCTACCCTGCCAGTTTCAGAACATTGACTTCTTTATGGGCAACTACCTTGTGCAGAAAGACAACCTAAAAGGTCTCTACGACACGAGCGGAAGACAAATCCTACCCAGCCAGTTCCAGAACATTGACTTCTATATGGGTAACTACCTTGTGCAGAAAGACAATCTAAAAGGGCTCTACAACACAAGCGGAAGACAAATCATGCCCTGCCAGTTCGACAAAATTGAACTCTATATGGGTAACTACCTTGTGCAGAAAGACAACTTAAAAGGGCTCTACAACACAAGCGGAAGACAAATCATGCCCTGCCAGTTCGACAGAATTGACTTCTATATGGGTAACTACCTTGTGCAGAAAGGTAATCTAAAAGGGCTCTACAACACCAACGGTATACAAATCATGCCCTGCCAGTTCGACAAAATTGACTTCTACACGGGCAACTACCTTGTGCAAAAAGGGAAAAAGAAGGGGCTCTACAACGCAAACGGAAAAGAAATCATGCCCTGCAAATACAAGAACATCACGATGTATCGTGGCGAATGGCTGGGCGAGATGTAAGCAACCAAAAGCTAAGAGCTATTGTTTTTTGTTAATTGTGCTTGCGGGTCGACCTTCGGCCCGCTCTTTTTGTCTATATTTGATGTAGTCTGAAGGTATTTAATTGACTACAAATAGATTAAAAGAAACTCGCATGAGAATGGGCAACGGATAAGAAATTGGTAAAGTGCTTTGATACACTATATTTCTCATGCTGTCAAACAACTCTTATTTGTTTGCAAATATAATATTATTGCAGGTAATAATCAAAAATAACGAGGTTTATTTTCATTTTTACCTGCTGATATTTGTTCCGGATTATCAGATGCGATATATTTGTAATTAGGATTCGTACCGTGTTCCAAGCGGTTCATAAGTAACGACTTGCGGAGTTTTGGCAACAAGGGGATGCGGCTCCGTTTTATAGAAATGACTTATGCAAACCGACTTATCCATTTACAACAGTCTTCGCCCTTCCTTTATAGAAGGCGTTCACGCCGTGAAGTTCAATGCTTTGTCGGCGGTCATATCGCGTTACCGGGATTATGCCCGCAGTTCCGAACAAATAAAAGCGTACTCGGGAGATTCTCTGCTGATGCGGGACATCGCCTCCTTGCTTGACGAAGCACCCCGTCCCATAACGAGGGAATACCAGGATTTCACCCCGTTCCTGCTTCTTCTGATGCTTTCGGAGGAATTTCATGTCGTCCATTACGTCGAGCGTCTTGTAACGTGGTATTTCGGCTACTGTTGTGTCGATGAACTGCGGACGGTTTGCACCATTCTGTCCGAGTGTTCCTACCCGCATCACGACACGCTGCGGCTGCGGTTCAAGAATTACCTGCGTGAAGCCCGTAAGACATTGGGTATGCCCGTTGAATGTAACGCTGCTGTCATGCTGAAAATGCTCGACGCCTCTTATGAACATCTCACTCCCGCCGATGTCGGGGAGTTCGAGGAGCTGTTGCACCTGGGGGACGATTACGAGTTCATCTCCCGTGTCAAATCGAATTATCTTGCCTCGGATAACGTCACGGAACTCGCCGGGGTTTGCGGGTATTCCAGCACGATTACCTTCCGCCGGCGTTTCCAGCGGGTTTTCGGCTGCTCGGCCTCCTCGTGGTTACGTCAGCGCCGTATCGAACGTATCGGGGAGTTGTTGCGGACGACACACTACACGTTGCAGGAAATAGCCTACATGTGCGGTTTCTCCGCCCAATCCCACTTTACGGACTTTTGCAAGCGGAATATGGGGAGCAATCCCACTTCCATCCGCCAGGAAGGTCGGATCTGACATTAAAATCGGCTCCGTGATAAAAAAACGAAGAGAAAGATAAAAATCGTAATCCGCCGGTTTTTCGATTCGCTAACTTTATACGCGAAAGTAACAAGACGGATTATGATTGCATTTATAGAAAAATTAAACAGCGAAGTCCTGCGGAGTATCGAACGTATCGAATCGCGGGATACCGACGTGTTGAAAAAGTCGCTTGAAGCGTCACGTGTCC
>OGYZ01001887.1_pt1 | contig 15429 bp, 10 predicted proteins | sample 1576681 | NCBI WGS metagenome assembly OGYZ01 (sample SAMEA3541480, study PRJEB24748) | human gut metagenome | biome: human gut; feature: human-associated habitat; material: faeces | place: China | collected 2012 | reverse complement strand
GTTCGATTTCAATGACTTCCTGACTCAGATTCACCAGATTAAGAAGATGGGTAACCTGAAGGAACTGGCTTCCATGATTCCGGGTGTAGGAAAGGCTATTAAAGATATTGATATTGACGACAATGCATTCAAGAGCATTGAAGCCATTATTTATTCTATGACTCCGGAAGAACGTACTCATCCGGAAATTCTGAATGGAACACGTCGTACACGTATCGCAAAGGGTAGTGGAACAAGTATTCAGGAAGTAAACCGTCTTCTGAAGCAGTTCGACCAGACTCGTAAGATGATGAAGATGGTAACTGGCAGCAAGATGGCTGGCATGATGCAGAAGATGAAAAAGAAATAATCGTGCAGATTAAGATAGTAAGAAGCGGACATCAGGAGTCTTTAAAGGAACTACCTGCTGTCCGCTTGTTTTTTATTCATATAGTAAATATTTTTTGCGTAAGGCACGGTAAGCTTGCAAACTTGGTTCCCATGCCTGGCGTATTTCGGACTCCGTTTTTCCCTGAAGTATGTCCTTTCGTACCTGTGAGGTACCCATTAGCAGGTCAAACCACTGGGGACGGCTAAAGAAACGCTTTTCAGCATCTGGATACAGTTTCTGATAAAGTCGATAAAACTGCAGGAGGTATTTTAGGGAGAAGCCTTGAGGCAGCTCTTTCTCTGTACGCAGGTCAAGGCCAAAGCAGGTCTGATTCTGATGAAGCGGATGCTTGTCGAACCCTTTTAAAGAGAGTGGGATAAACTGAAACCAGAATAAATCCTTTAGTGCCGGAGAACCGATGACTTGGAAAGGATAGGTGGTACCTCTTCCGACGCTTACGGAAGTACCCTCAAAAGGGCAGAGTGAGGGGTAGAGCGCAATGGAAAGATCGTTTGGTAAATTGGGAGAAGGTTTTACCGGAAGCGAGTAAGGCTGTCCGTGTTTCCATCCTTCCACTCGAATTACTTGCAAACGACATTGCAGGCCTTTACCTAACCAGCCTTCTCCATTAATCATTCCGGCTATTTCGCCTAAGGTACATCCATGAAGCAGGGGGATGGGAAGCATACCTACAAAGCTTTTGTATGCCTTTTCTCGTACCGGACCGTCCACGTAGTCACAAGGATTGGGGCGGTCCAGCACAATCAGTTCTTTCTGGTTCTCGGCACAAGCCTGCATCACGTAATAAAGCGTACTGATGTAAGTATAGAAGCGGGCACCTACGTCTTGTATGTCGAACACTACCACATCTGTGCCAGTCAGCTGTGACGGTAGCGGTTTCTTGTTTTTTCCATAAAGTGAAAGGATGGGCACCCTCGTGCGGGTATCTTTTCCGTTTTGAATGTATTCTCCGGCATCTGCATCCCCTCGAAATCCATGTTCAGGAGCAAATACCCGTACGATTTTTACTAGACTGACCAAGGTATCCAGTAAGTGGGTTTTCCCACAAAGAGAAGTATGGTTTACTACCAGAGAAACCCGTTTTCCTTCAAGTAAGGGAAGCAGTTTTTCTAGCTGGTCAGCTCCGTTGCGCACGGTGGCATGTCCTTGCAGGGCCATAAAACAGCTTATACATGCACCCAAAATGTATTTCAAAAAGATTCTTTTCGTGTAACTCATGGAATTTTTGTAGATTTGTGATACTTTTTACAAATATAGCCACATTTATTTATGAATCCACTTGCATTGATTGACAAATATTATCCGGAAGATAATGAGTTAAAACATATTTTGCTGGTGCACAGCCGTTCGGTAGCAGACAAGGCCTTGGATATGGCACGCAAGCATCCGGAACTGAATCTGGACTTGACTTTTATAGAAGAAGCGGCGATGCTTCATGATATTGGTATTTTTATGACGGACGCAGATGGCATTTTCTGCTTTGGTAAATATCCCTATATCTGTCATGGGTATTTAGGTTCGGAGTTGGTGGCTCGTGAGGGTTATCCGCGTCATGCGCTGGTGTGTGAGCGTCATACAGGTGCCGGACTTTCCCTCAAGGCGATTATGGAACGTGACCTTCCGGTGCCTCACCGTGAAATGATTCCAATCAGCCTGGAAGAGCAGATTATCTGTTTTGCCGATAAGTTTTATTCAAAGACCAAATTGGATAAGGAAAAGAGCGTGGAGAAGGCCCGAAAGAGTATTGAAAAGCATGGGGAAGAGGGGTTGGCACGTTTTGATGCCTGGTGTAAACTCTTTTTGTAGAACTAAAAATACATTAAAAAGGAAAGCGTTGACGTTTATTTGTCGGATAATGCTTACTTTTGCACCGCATATTGCGTAAAAAGACGGTGATGACATCATTTAGAAGAACTACATATTTACTGCTATCTCTGTTTGTTTTTGGCTTTTTCTGCTCATTCTATGCCGAAGCACAGCGTGTGAGAGGAAAACGTATGCGGGGAGGAGAGAAGACCGATTCCCTTCATCGGGACTCGCTGGCGCTGGATTCGCTGGGAATGGACTCGCTGGCCGCAGATACCACAAAGAAAAAAGAACCGCTGGATGCGCCGGTCATTTATGAGGCAAGCGATTCGATTGTCTTTACAAAAGAGGGCTATGCACATCTTTATGGGGAAGGTAAAGTGAATTACCAGAACATTGAGCTGACCTCTGCGGTGATTACGATGAATATGGACAGCAGTACCGTCTATGCCACGGGAGTGACCGATACGGCAGGAGTGGAAACGGGTTCACCGATTTTCAAGGATGGAGAAACACCGTATGAATCTAAAATCATGCGCTATAACTTCAAGACCAAGAAGGGTTTCATCAATAGCATTGTCACGCAGCAGGGTGAAGGATATGTCACCAGTGAGGAAGGAAAGAAAGGGGCAAACGATGAAATTTACATGCGTCATGGTAAATATACTACTTGCGACAATCACGAACATCCTCATTTTTATTTGAAACTTTCCATGGCAAAGGTACGTCCGAAGAAAAACGTAGTATTCGGACCTGCACAGCTCGTGGTAGAGGATGTGCCTCTTCCTATTGCCGTACCTTTTGGTTTCTTCCCGTTCAATAGCAGCTATTCTTCCGGTTTCATCATGCCGACGTATGGTGATGAGATGAACCGTGGTTTCTATCTGCGCGACGGTGGTTATTATTTTGCCATCAGTGACCAGATGGACCTGAAAGTATTGGGAGAAATCTTTACGAAGGGTTCTTGGGGATTATCGGCTGCATCTAACTATAACAAGCGTTATAAATTCAGTGGCTCGTTCAATGCCAGTTATTTGGTGACAAAAACGGGTGAGAAGAACATGCCCGACTATTCTGTGTCGAAAGACTTCCGTATCCAGTGGAGTCACCGGCAGGATGCCAAGGCCAATCCGAACAGTTCGTTCTCGGCTAGTGTGAACTTTGCCACCAGTAGTTACGACCGTTCCAGTTTGAGCAGTTTGTATAACCCGCAGCAGTATTCTCAGAATACCAAGGCTTCCAGTGTGAGCTACTCACGTAACTTTCCGGAAATCGGGTTGAATATCTCTGGAGCATTCAATATCACACAGAACACGCGTGACTCTTCTTTGAGTATGACGCTTCCGGACGTAAATATCTCATTGAACCGTATTTATCCGTTCAAGCGTAAAAAATCGGCAGGAGATGAGCGCTGGTACGAAAAGATTTCATTGCAGTACACCGGAAGTATTACCAACTCCATCAGTACAAAGGATAATCTGTTGTTTAAGACACCTTTGACACAGTGGGAGAACGGTATGCAGCACAAGATTCCGGTTTCGGCTACTTTCAACTTGTTCAAGTATATTAACATCGTTCCTTCGTTCAATTACACGGAGCGTTGGTACTTGCGAAAAGTAAAGCAGAGCTATGATGCGAGTCCTACCTCGCGTGATCATGTGAAGCGAGATACTATCAACGGCTTCAACCGTTTGTACGATTACAACCTGTCTTTACAGATGAATACCAAGTTGTATGGTATGTACAAGCCTTTGTTCATGAAGAGCAAGGAGCTTCAGATTCGTCACGTCTTTACACCGACTGTCAGCTACACCTATACGCCGGATTTCGGTAAATCACGTTATGGCTATTACGACACCTATACTTATACGGATGAAGACGGTGAGGTGCGTACCGTAGAGTATTCTCCTTATGAAGGAGCTGTATACGGCTATCCGGGAAAGAATATGTCACAGAACATCAGCTTCTCAATTGATAACAATATCGAGATGAAGATGAAGTCGGACAAGGATACTACCGGCTACAAGAAAATCAGCTTGATTGACCAGTTAGGGGCTTCTCTTTCTTACGACGTAGCCAATAAAAAGTGGAGTGACTTGAGCATGAACCTTCGTTTGAAGCTGACCAAGAGCTATACATTTAATATGAATGCCTCATTCGCTACGTATGCATACCAGTTCGATGAAAATGGTAATGTAGTGGTGGGCGACCGCACAGAATGGTCTTATGGACGTTTCGGACGTTTCCAGGGATACAGTGGTTCATTCTCTTATACCTTGAACAACGATACTTTCAAGAAACTCTTCGGTAAGAAAGAAGAGGATGAAAAGAACAAGGACAATAAAGGTAAGGAAGAAAATGAAGACGAGGAGACAGAGGAAGAAACGGAAGAACAGAATAACAACTCCAACATGCGAAAGACGGAGAAAGCTTCTGTCGATTCAGACGGTTACCTGGCTTTCAAATTGCCTTGGAGTGTCAGCTTGAGCTATAGCTATAGTATTCGTGAGGACCGTTCGAAGGACATTAACATCAAGACCATGCGTTATCCGTATTCATTGACGCATTCATTGAACGTGTCGGGTAACTTCAAGATTGGTAGCCGTTGGAACATGACTTATTCTACCGGATACGACTTTACCTCCAAGGAGATGTCTATGACAACCTTGAACATTACCCGTGACTTGCACTGCTTTAATATGAGTTGCGGATTGGTGTTCGGTCCGTTTACTTCTTATAACTTCTCTATCCGTGCCAACTCCAGTATGCTGACCGATGCCCTGAAGTGGGATCAGCGAAGCAATACGGGTAGTGCGGTTACTTGGTATTAATCCTTTAGGAATTCTTCGGCCCGGGCCAGCGTGTCCGGTTTGCCGATGTCTATCAGTTGCAAGTCTTCTTTGATGCATCCTCCGAGCTGGAGTTGCCGGCAGGTGTGCAGATAAAAATCCATGATGGGAAATTTGCCCTTCCATGCCTCTCCCTCCATGTAATGAAACAGTTCCGGTGAAATTACATGGATGCCGCTGAACGCATATTCGCGGTATTGGCCCGGTTCGTACACAAAACCTTCCGGCTTGGTTTGCAACGTGTCTTTATGAATCCAGCCTTGCAGACGGTTATCCGTATCGAACAACAGGTGGCGCGAGGTCTTGCGCGGGCTGACCAGCAGTGTAGCCAGATTCTGACTTTTCCGATGAAAATCATAGACCTCTTTCAGGTCGGCATTCGACAGGATGTCCACATTGTGTACCAAAAACGGTTCCGTTCCTGTAAAGAAGGTTGCCGCCTTTCTGATACCGCCTCCTGTATCGAGCAATCTGTCACGTTCATCGCTGATATGAATGGTCAGTCCAAAATTCTGGTTAGCTTTCAGAAAATCGATAATCTGTTCTCCGAAATGGTGAATGTTGATGACCAGTTCGGTAAATCCTGCTTCTTTCAGTTTGAGAATCACATGTTCCAGCATGGGACGTCCGGCCACCGGAACTAAGGCCTTGGGCATGTGGTCAGTCAGCGGTTTGAGCCGGGTACCCAGTCCGGCAGCAAATATCATGGCTTTCATTTGGCTTTCAGTAATTGGTCTATTTGTTGTTCCCGATGAATCAGGTGTACATTAATTTTAAATTTTTCATGCAAGTGCATTGCTGTGTGCTGAGCAGAGTACACGGAGCGGTGCTGTCCTCCGGTGCATCCGAAGCAAATCATCAGGTGCGAGAATCCACGTTCCAGGAAACGCTGCACGTGGGCATCCACCAGAGCGTCGGTATGACGAAGGAATTCTGTAATCTCTCCGTCCTTCTCTAAAAATTCGATGACCGGTGCGTCCAGTCCTGTAAGCGATTTGTACTGTTCGTAGCGTCCGGGGTTGTGTACGGCGCGGCAGTCAAACACGTATCCTCCACCATTTCCGCTTTCATCTTCCGGAATCCCTTTCCGGTAAGAGAAACTCATCACTGTGACCGTCAGGTTACGGCGGTTGCGTACAGCGGCAAATTGCTTCAGTTCTGTCATGCGCTGTAATACCTCGCAGAGATAAGGATATTCCGGAAAACCCTCCTGCAATAACTGGCGCAGATTCTCAATAGCGAAAGGAATGCTTTCGATGAAATGAGTCTTTTTCTCGAAGTAGCCGCGGAAGCCGTAAGCTCCCAGTACTTGTAGCGTGCGGAACAATACGACATGACGTAGACGGGACAGGAACACTTCCTTTTCTATCTGTTTGTAGGGGCGTAGGGCTTCCAAGTACTCGTCAATCAGTTCCTGGCGCAGGCTGTCCGGATAGTTGGCCTTGGCTTGCCAGAGGAAAGAAGCCACGTCATAATACAGTGGTCCTTTCCGTCCTCCCTGGAAGTCAATCAGGTAAGGCTCTCCGTCCTTCACCATGATATTACGGCTCTGGAAGTCACGATACATGAATACCGGTTGGGGTTCCATGCTCTCTATCAGTGTCTGGCAAAGGGTTTCGAAATCGTCTTCTAACAAATCTTCTCTGAATTCCACTCCCGTAGCTTTCAGAAAACAGTATTTAAAGTAGTTCAAGTCCCACAGAATGCTTCTGTGATTGAACTCTACCGCTGGATAGCATTTCCCGAAATCTAGTCCTTGTGCCCCTTCAAACTGTATACGGGGCAGTAACCGGATGACTTTCTTTAGCAACTCCTTTTCTGTGGAGTCAAACTCTCCGGTTTCTCTTCCGTGTGCGATAAGCTGAAACAGAGAATCTGTTCCTAAATCATCCTGCAGGTAACAGAGCCCGTCGTTGGAAACGGCATGCACTGCCGGTACTGGAAGATGCTGTGCCTGAAAATGGCGTGACAGGTAGATGAAGGCCTCGTTTTCTTCGCGTGAAGTACCGCATACCCCGATAAGAGTCGGAGTACCCTTCAGGCGGTAGTAGCTTCTGTTGGAACCGGCTCCCGGCAATGCTTCCACGCTTTCCGGAGCATGGCCGGTGAACTGGCTGTATAGGGTTTCAAGAGTTTGAATCATGTGTCTGTTCGTTAAGATTACTGATTGAGTTTTTCTGTCAGGTATTGTCCTGTGTAGGAAACCGCACATTTGGCCACTTCTTCCGGTGTGCCGGCTGCCACGAGATTCCCCCCCATGTCGCCACCTTCCGGACCGAGGTCAATCACATGGTCGGCGCATTTGATGACATCCATGTTGTGTTCGATGATGACCAGCGTATGTCCACGACTGATGAGGGCGTCGAAAGCTTCCAGCAGTTTCTTTATGTCATGGAAATGCAAGCCTGTGGTCGGTTCGTCGAACACGAAGATGGTAGGCTGCGCCTTTTCGATGCTGAGGAAGTACGCCAGTTTCACGCGCTGGTTTTCTCCTCCCGAGAGGGTAGACGAAGACTGTCCTAACTTGATATAACCCAGTCCCACATCCTGTAGCGGGCGCAACTTCTTGACAATCTTCTTCTGGTTGTGTTCCGTAAAGAACTCGATGGCCTGGTTGACCGTCATTTCCAGTATGTCGTAAATGTTTTTTCCTTCAAACTTCACTTCCAGCGTGTCGTTCTTGAAGCGCTTGCCGTGGCACGACTCACATTCCAACACCAGGTCGGCCATGAACTGCATTTCTACCGTTACCGTACCTTCTCCCTTGCATTCTTCGCAACGTCCGCCTTCCGTGTTGAATGAGAAATAGCCTGCACTGTATCCCATCTGCTTGGCTAGCGGCTGGTCGGCAAACAGTTTCCGGATTTCATCATAGGCCTTGACATAAGTCACCGGATTACTTCGGGAAGACTTTCCGATAGGGTTCTGGTCTACAAACTCGATGTCATTCACCTGACGGATGTCTCCTTCCAATGAGATGAATTCGCCCGGACGTTCACTCGATTCACTGTATTCCCGCTTCAGAGCCTTGTAGAAAATGTCGCGTACCAGCGTACTCTTTCCGGAACCGCTGACCCCCGTCACTACCGTCATCACGTTAAGTGGGAAGCGCACGTCGATACCTTTCAGGTTATTCTCGCGTGCTCCCTTGATTTCGATGAAATTGTTCCACGGACGATGGCTGGCTGGCAGGTCGATGGTCTCTTCTCCTAACAGGTATTTCACGGTATAGCTGTCGCTTCCCTTCTGTAAGTCTTTCATGTCGCCCTCATACACCACTTGTCCGCCCAGTCGTCCGGCTTTCGGGCCGATGTCGATGATGTAGTCGGCTGCACGGATGATTTCTTCGTCGTGTTCCACTACTACTACCGTGTTTCCTAATTGCTGTAACTGGCGCAGCACCTTGATAAGGCGGGTCGTGTCACGGCTATGTAGACCGATACTTGGTTCGTCAAGAATATACAATGAGCCTACCAGGCTGCTTCCTAACGAGGTAGCCAGGTTGATTCGCTGACTTTCACCCCCCGAAAGCGAGTTGCTCAACCGGTTCAGCGTCAGGTAACCCAGACCTACATCCGACAGGAATGTCAGGCGGTTCTTGATTTCACTCAGCAGACGTTGTGCCACGAGGGTGTCGTGCTCATCCAGTGTGAGTGTACGGAAAAACTCCTGCAACTGGGTAATCGGCATTTCCACCAGTTCCGAGATGTTCTTTCCACCCACTCGTACGTAGCTGGCCTCCTTTTTCAGTCGGCTTCCGTGACAGGTAGGGCAAGTCGTTTTTCCCCGGTAGCGGGCCAGCATCACGCGATACTGTATCTTATATTGGTTTTCCTCCAGCATCTTGAAGAAAGAGTCGATGCAGACCTTCTCCCTTGGTCCGTGCCAGAGGTAATCTTTCTGTTCCTGTGTCAGCTCATAATAGGGAGCAAAGATGGGGAAATCATGAGCCGGAGCTTCCCGAAGGAACTCATTCAGCCATTCTCCCATTTTCTCACCTCTCCAGCAAAGCACGGCACCATCGTACACGCTCAGCGCACGGTTGGGCACCACCAGGTGTTCATCGATACCGATAATCTTTCCGAAGCCTTCGCACGTAGGGCAGGCTCCCAGCGGAGAGTTGAATGAGAACATCTGGTCGTTTGGTTCTTCAAACTTGATACCGTCGGCTTCAAACTTCGTGCTGAATACATGCAGGCGGGTGTCATCCGACAAATAGAAACGAAGCATACACGTGCCGTCGCCTTCGTACATGGCCGTCTCGGCAGAATCCGTCAGTCGGCTGATGGCATCCTTGCTGTCATCGCAGCTCATGCGGTCCACTAACAGATACACCTTATCGTTCTCATTGTAGGTATAATCCTCAATGCGTACCATTTCGCCGTCCACTTCCAGTCGGGTAAAGCCCTGCTTCATATCCATGTCCAGCTGTTCTGCCACACTTCTTCCGTCACGGGGAAGGATAGGCGTCAGTACGGTATAGCGTGTGCCTTTCGGGTAAGACAGCATGCAGTTCACGATGTCTTCCACACTGTCCTTCTTCACCAGTTGTCCGCTTACGGGAGAATACGTTTTTCCCACCCGTGCGAAAAGCAGGCGCAGGTACTCATAAATCTCCGTTGAGGTACCTACGGTAGAACGCGGGTTGCGGCTTGTCACCTTCTGTTCAATGGCAATAGCAGGTGGAATCCCTTTGATAAAGTCACATTCCGGTTTGCTCATACGTCCGAGAAACTGGCGGGCGTAAGAAGACAGACTTTCTACATAGCGTCTTTGCCCTTCGGCATACAGCGTATCGAATGCCAGCGACGACTTTCCCGAGCCCGACAGTCCGGTAATGACTACCAGCTTGTTGCGTGGAATACGTACGTCGATGTTTTTCAGGTTATTCACCCGGGCACCCTTTATGGTAATAAAATCATTTTCTGACATGTATCTTTTCTTGTTAGATGAACATGCGAAGTTACGAAAAATAGCTGGAATTATCAAAGCGAATACTTTCGGAGGGAAAGAAGTCTTTTACGTTTCTCAGCGCGGAACCATATGTTTTCCTTATGCGAAACGTACGGTTCCGCATCGGGAAACGTAGGGTTCACGGAATGGAAACGTAGAAAGTGTGCTGAGGTTTGTTGGATATTGCATTATAATTTCCGTAAAATCATTTGTTTGTTCAAGAAAAAAAGTTATTTTTGCTGTACCACTTTGATGGTACAGTATAACAACTTTTACTTTGTAAGGTTATGGTAGAATTAAGCGGTGTTTCATTTGGGTATCAGTCCGATAAGAATGTATTGGATAACTTGAATCTTCGTATGGAAGAAGGGCGATTTTATGGCCTGTTGGGGATGAACGGCTCAGGCAAGACCACACTATTGAAACTGATTGCTGGTAAGCTTTTTGCTCACGGCGGTGAGATTTATGTAGACGGTCGTAATCTCAGGGAGAGGGATGTGGAGACTTTGCAGAAGGTATTCATGCTACCGGCTGATTTTATCTTTCCGAATATGAGCTTGGAGCAGTTCCTCGCTATTTATTCCGAATTCTATCCCGAATTTCGTAAAGAGGTGCTGAATGATTGTCTGGTCAATTTTGAAATACAGCGGGATATTAAGAATTTGAACCAATTATCGTTAGGAGAGAAGCATAAAGTGGCATTCAGCATCGCCCTGTCGCTTGGAACTAAAATCGTATTGTTGGATGAGGCTGCCAATGGAATGGATATTCCGGCACGAAAGATGTTTCGTAAGCTGCTGATGAAGCATGTTCGTGAAGATCAGATAGTGGTTTTGTCTACACACATTGTGCAGGACATTGAAAATCTGTTGACCGATGTGATTGTGTTAAGAAAGGATGCTCCTGTGTATGCGGCTTCTTTGGAGGAAATCGCTAGTCGGTATTCGTTCGGAATCCAAAGTAATGAAGAAGGAGTGCTATATGCAGAAGCTTGTACCGAAGGTTACCATGTAATCACTCATAAGCAGGAAAACATGGATACGGAAGTATCTTTGGAACTGCTGTTTAATGCATTAATCAAGGGAGGAGGAAGGATATGAAAAGTTTTGCAATGAAAGAAATGTGGAAGTTTAGTCAGTTTCAGTTAAAGGAAATGTTTGGCTATGGAAAAAAGAAAGCCTTTATCCAGCTTTTGTTTTTACGCTCTTTTAGTATCTGTGTGTTTTGTGCCTTGGTGTCAGGAGATAGTTTGAAAGAATGCTTGTCACTCATAGAGCAATTGCTGATACTCCTATCTTATTATTTTACGTTCTGGAGCCTGGTGGAAGATATGCGGAATGACAGAGGTCTGATAAATAAGTTCATGCTTCCGGTCACATTGGCAGAAAAATATGTAAGTTTGTTTTTCAGTACTTTTTTGATAGGTACGGTGATGTTGTTGGGATGTGCGATATTATCGAATATCTTTATGCAACTGGCTATTCCATTGCTTTTTACAGAGGAAACGAACGGACCGGTTCTTCTCTTTTTGGGAGGAGGCTATGGACTTAAGCAACTTATGCTGCAGGTGGTGATTGCTTTTTATGTAGCCCTGTGGACTTTGGTGGTTATGTTGAGGAAACAATACAGCAAAACCCGGTTCTGGCTGATAGTTGTTTTATGTGTTTTGTCTTATGTGTTGCCAGTATTGTGTATGTATGGATTAGGTGCTCCTAAAAGTATCATTAAATACACATGGTCGATTGTTTCTGTGGTTTGGAGCATAGTAGCTGTTATCATGACCTATAAAGGTTTTAGAAAGTTGGAGTTTAGATAGTAAGATGGTAGATTTCAAGCAAGACCGAGCCATTTATCTGCAAATGGCAGAACGAATCTGCGACGAGATACTGGCTGGAAAGTATCATTCAGATGATCGCATACCCAGTGTGCGGGAACAGGCCGTTATGTTCGAAGTCAATACCAATACCGTGGTGAAGACTTACGACCTGCTGTTGCAGTGGGGGATTATCTACACCCGGCGAGGGCTGGGGTATTTTGTGACTGTTGATGCCCTGGAGAAGATAAAACAGACCCGAAGCCTGAAGTTTATGACAGAAAATCTGCCGGAATTGTTCAGTCAGATGAAATTGCTGGATATTTCCATTGATACGGTGGTCAGGAAGTGGGAAGAGTTTAAGGATGGGGAGAAGCTATGAATGGGCTTCTTCCACCACCCATTTTTCAATGTTGCGTGTACGATGGCTGAAGTTTACTCCCAGTTTGTAGACTTTTCTCGTATCCGTGGCAAAAGGCAGTGCATATTGTTTGTCATTGATTTGTTTCAGGGCTTCTTCCGCACTTCCGTCCAGCTTGAACTCCATGACGTAAATATACTGCGCTGTTTTTACTATCAGATCAATGCGTCCTTCTGAGGTATGGTATTCTGCCTGGGTATAAAAGCCTAACAGTTTGAATATAATGAACAATACGTTCTGATAATGTAATTCCAGATCGCGTATTAATTCATAAGGAGTGTCTGTAAAGAAGCTTTGCAGGCGTTTCATAAATGCATCTATTTTGCCGTCCCGTACCTCTTTTACAAAACACATTAATTCAAAAGAGGGATTGCCGGAAGGCATATATGCATAGCAGGGAAGTAAGAAGCGTGTAAACCCTTCTGCCACTTCTTTGTTGGGGAATCCCAGTTTATATACTTTAAATTCTTTGTCATACCCTTTAATCGTAAGGTATCCGCTTTGGTAGAGGATGGGTACGGGATTAGTTTCCATTGTGTCAATACTGCCCAATGAATCGGCAGTTGCTATTTCTTCGGTAAGCCGCTGCAAATTATATTTACTATGCTTTATTAATTCTACGAGGAAAGTCGGCGTACCGGTCTCAAACCAATAGCTTCCAAATTCACGGCTTTTCATAGCATTGAGCAGACTGAAAGGATTATAGATGTCTTCCGAGCGGTATGCAAAATGATATCCGTCATACCATTCTTTCAATTGGTGACAAGTTTCAGCATAAGTTTGTGTGTTATTGTCGGCCAATAACTGGATGTCCTCTGCAAATACTTCTGATAACTCCTTTTCTGTGATTCCACACAAATTGTTATACATAGCCTGTAGAGAAATGTCTTCCAGGTTATTCAGGTCGCTGAATACGCTTACTTTACTGAATTTGGTTACGCCTGTCAGAAGAGCAAACCGAAGATATTTGTCGCAGGTTTTCAATACCCCGTAGAAAGCCTTCAGGGTGTTGCGATAGTTGCAAAGAAGAGTTTCGTTACCGATGGCCTGTAACATCGGTTTATCGTATTCGTCCACTAATACGACTACATTTTTGCTAGTGGTACGGCTGATTTTTTCTATCAGGTAGGCAAAACGTTCTTCTGGAGCCCGATCTTTTTTTTCGTCTCCATAGATTGCTTCCCAACTTTCCAGATGTTGGTTAAGTATAGCATAAAGAGAGGCTTCATTCTCGTATCGTCGTGCATTCAGGTCAAGATGCAGCACTGGATATGCTGTCCATTCTTTTTCCAGTTGTTCCATGGCAAGACCCTGAAACAGTTCTTTTTTACCGGAGAAATAGGCTTCAAGCGTGGAGATGAGCAGGCTTTTTCCGAATCGTCTGGGACGGCTCAGAAAATAATATTTACCACTGTTTGCCAGCTGGTAAATTAATTCAGTTTTGTCTACATAGCAGTAATGATTTTTACGTATCTCTTCAAAACTTTGTATGCCTACCGGATAAATCTTGCTCATGGTTCTATGATTGTGTGATTCAGATAATGCAAATATAAGTTTTTCTTTATAGATAGGCTTTGATTGGTGGGAAGAAATCGTGCGAAATATAGTATTTGTGAAATGGGGAAGTCCTTTTCGGGAGATGTGTCTGGAAAATGATTATAGAAAAATGCAAATCGTAATATTGTTGTCAACAGTTGCAAAATTTGCGATATGTAATGTATTTCTGTCTAACGATTCTTACCATATGCAGGACTGACACTTTCTTTTGGGGGCTAGTCAAAATGCCCAATAAAATTTTGTACATTTGCAACCGTTGGAGATAAAGTATGAATCGCAAATAGAATTGGCAAACAGGCTTGGAAAAACTTTCAATATGGTCAAATTATATGCTATAAACAAGTTACAGCCTGCCATTCCTGTTTTATATCAGATAGCGGACATTCTGAATGTTGATGTCAGAGGATTTTAGTGTCCAACAAAATTAGCAAACAATGAAAAGAAGAAACGATGGCAAATAGTAATTTGAAGGAAGCGAAAGCAGCTAAAAACGATGAATTCTATACTTAATTCCACGACATTGAGGTGGAAATGAATGCATATCTTGAATATGATCCAAACGTGTTCAGGGGAAAGACTATTTTATTGCCTTGCGATGATCCCGAATGGAGTAACTTTACCCGTTATTTCGCCGCTAAGTTCGATGAACTTGGATTGAAAAAGTTGATATCTACAAGCTATGCACCAGATAGCAAAAGATATAAAATACCTTATCAACCGTCTTTGTTTGAACAAGATGCCCCACAATTTGATAAGACTAAGAGTTCTGTCAATGGAAAGATATTCATTTTAGAGAAAGACAAAAGTGGGGATGGACGTATAAATATAGATGACCTTGAATGGGAATACTTGAACTGTGATGGGGATTTCCGCAGCAAAGAAGTTACAAAATTGCGGGATGAGGCAGATTTTATTATTACCAATCCACCTTTTTCTCTTTTCAGGGAGTTTTTGGCATGGATAATAGAAGGTGGAAAAAGGTTTGCTGTTATAGGTAATATGAATGCTATTACCTATAAAGAAGTATTCCCTTTGATAAAAAACAATCAAATATGGCTTGGGGCAACAGGGAATGGTAATGATATGGTGTTTGGTGTTCCAGAAGGGGCTAAGGTTGATGATAAAGATAGACAAAAAGCAGCTAGGTTGGGATATGTCGGGAATTATACTCGATTAGGGAATTCTTGTTGGTTTACGAGCATAGAACATGGACGACGTCATCAGCCTCTTTCATTGATGTCGATGGCTGATAATCTACGGTATTCCAAACATAAGGAAATACGTGGTAAAATTGCATATGCCCATTACGATAATTATGATGCAATAGAAGTGCCTTTTACGGATGCAATACCGTCAGATTATGACGGAGTAATGGGGGTGCCTATTTCTTTTCTGATAAAATATTGTCCGGAGCAATTTGAAATCTTAGATGCAACAGAAAGTGAAGGGAAAGGATTTTCTAATAACTTGTGGAATCCCAATAGCAATGTCGCTCAACCTCTCGTTGAAGGAGAGCGAAAATTCAAACGGATATTTATCAAAAGTAATATTCATGACTCATAATATAGTTTTGAAAAAGGAATCGAAGTTCTTTGAAATCTTAGGGATAACTGATAGAGGAAATGAATGGGGGTTAAAA
>OGYZ01001864.1_pt1 | contig 15526 bp, 18 predicted proteins | sample 1576681 | NCBI WGS metagenome assembly OGYZ01 (sample SAMEA3541480, study PRJEB24748) | human gut metagenome | biome: human gut; feature: human-associated habitat; material: faeces | place: China | collected 2012 | reverse complement strand
CCATCTTCGAGGTGGCTGACTACGGTATCGTCGGCGATCTGTTCAAGGTCGTTCCCGAGCTGATCGAGTCCATCAAGGCTGCTAAGGCCGCGAAGTAACTCTTTTTCCTGATACCCAGCAAAGACCTCCGCCGCACAGGCGGAGGTCTTTGCTTATATCGGAGCGGGCGTCAACCGTTCCATTTTTCCGAAAACGGCGGAGTGCAAACAGCCTGCCGGAACGCCTGACGTAGAGATAGATATTTGCTGCCTGCGGGATGGCATTTACCGCCTTGACGCAAGGGCGGTTTTTCGGTATACTGTCCCAAACGGGAGGAGGGATTTCATGGGCTTTGTGGCGTTGATCGGACTGTACTTCGTGCCGCTGCTGTGCCTGTTGTGCGCGGCATGGTCCTACGTCCGCTACAAAAACGAGCACGAGGACAAGGAAATGGCGGAGAAGGACCACAAGCGGGTGCGCGTCCTGCTAATCGCAGCGGCGGTATCACTGGTGGTATTTCTGGCGCTGAAATTCATGTTCCCTGTGACATAAGCGAAAAAGGCTCTGACCAAGCGGTCAGAGCCTTTTTTGTTCACGATTGTCCCCGTGGAGGAACGCGTTTTTTCCTGCTTATGCCTGCACCGGACGGCTTCTGCCGCGCGGCGGCGCTCAGAACTCGGGATAGCCGTTCTTCAGGGACTCGTCGTACACGGCGCGGTCACCGCCGATGAACTTGGGCCGCACCCGCGCCGCCAGCAGGATGGCATCGCCGATGTGGTCCTGGGGCAGACGCACCGGCACCGCCACTTTTTTCAGGTGCATGCCGATCAGCGTGCCGCCGATGTCCAGACCGGCGTCGGCCCTGATCTCCTCCAGCGCCACGGGATGCCGGAACGCCTGGTACGCGGCGGTGGCAAAGGAGCTGCCCGCCTTGGGCTGGGGCACCACGTTGACAATTTCGGCGTTGGGCACGGCCTCGTGCTCCACGATGATGGCGCGGTTCAGATGCTCACAGCACTGGGCGGCGATATAGACGCCCATGGGCCCGAACACGCTGCTCAGCCCCTCAAAGATGGCGGCGGCGATCTCCGGCGTGGACCAGCTGCCCACCTTTTTGCCCACTACCTCGCTGGTGCTGCATCCTATCACCACGATCTGGCCCTTATGGAGCCGGGCCGCCTCGGCCAGCTGGGCTGCCGCATTGGCCGCCTCCTGCCGCACCTGTTCATGCAGATCCTTCTGCTCCAGCTCATGCACAATACCTGCCATAAAAAACACCCCGTTCATATACAAATTAAAAGAGATATGGCGAGCCGAAAAACCGGCTCGCCATACAGTATATCACACGCTGACCTTTTCTTCAAGATGGGTACGGCGGGCCACCTGCAGCAGCAGGAAACCGGCGATGAGACCCACGGCGCCCTGCACCAGATTGCCGGGGACGCTGGCCGCAGCGCCGATGCCCTTACCCAGCAGCAGTGCGGCGTAGCCGAAGTAGCCGGCCACCATGATGATCTCACTGACAAGACCACTGACCAGAGCACCCACGGAGCTCTTGCCGAGGGCCTTGAAGATCAGGGCGCCCACCAGCGCCATCAGACCCTTGATGATCAGGGTGCCGGGGGCGTAGTGGCCGTAACCCAGCAGCAGGTCCGCCAGCATGGAGCCGATACCGCCGGCCGCACCGCCCCACCAGGGACCCAGCAGCCACCCGCTCAGCAGCACGAAGCAGTCACCCAGATTCACGAAGCCGTTCATGGGGGAGGGGATCTGCACCACCATCGTGGCCACGCAGGTCAGTGCCGCCAGCACGGCGGCCATTACCATCGTTCTGATTTTCTTGTCGGACATGGTCTTGCACCTCACAAAATTTGTTCCGCGCCGGACCAAAAAGTCCTTGCAATCGCGGTATAGCTGTATTATAGTGAGAACTGGTATTATTAAAATATCCATTTTGATTTTTCTTGTTAATACCAGATGGAGGATGATATGCTGACCTATCCACTGACAAAGACCGGCGGCGTCAGTCTGTACGAGCAGCTGTACCGCCGCATCAAGGATGATATTCTCACCGGGCGGCTGGCGGCGGGGGAGAAGCTGCCGTCCAAGCGGGCGCTGGCGGCCCATCTGGAGGTCAGTGTCATCACGGTGAAAAATGCCTACGAGCAGCTGATGGCCGAGGGGTACATCTACGGCATGGAGAAGCGGGGATACTACGTCAGCCCTGTCCAGCGTCCGCTGGCGGCCCAACGTGCTGCATCACCCGCCGCAGCGCCTGCGCCGCAGAGCTGGGAGATGGACCTGGTGACCAACTCCATCGCGGCGGAGGACTTTCCCTTCACCGTCTGGGCGCGGCTGATGCGCCAGACCATCTTAGAGGAGGGCACCGGCCTGCTCCACGCCATGCCGCCCCAGGGCGCACCGGAGCTGCGCACCGCCATCGCCGCCTATCTCCGGCAGTTTCGGGGTATGGCGGTGGACGCGGAGCAGATCATCATCGGCGCCGGTACGGAGCAGTTGTACAGCATGCTGGTGCAGCTGCTGGGCCGCGGGAAGCGCTACGCCGCCGAGGACCCAGGGTACAGCAAGATCGTCCGCATCTACCGCAGCAATCAGGCGGAGGTGGTGTCCATCCCGCTGGACAGCGCGGGGCTGTCGGTGACGGCATTGGAACGCGCCCACGCTGATGTGGTACACATCTCGCCCAGCCACCACTATCCCACGGGCATTGTCATGCCCATCGCCCGCCGTCAGGAGCTGCTGCACTGGGCGGAGCAGGGGACGGACCGATACATTCTGGAGGACGACTACGACAGCGAGTTCCGCTTTGTAGGCCGCCCCATCCCCACATTGTTCTCCGTGGACGAGGGTGGGCGCGTTGTCTATCTGAACACATTTTCCAAGACCATCGCGCCGTCCATCCGCATCAGCTATATGGTGCTGCCGCAGCGGCTGCTCCCTGCCTTTCGGGAGAAGCTGGGGTTCTATTCCAGCACCGTCTCCGGTTTCGAGCAGTACACGCTGGCTCGCTTTATGGCGGAGGGGTACTACGAAAAGCACTTGAACCGCATGCGCAAGCGCTATCACCAGAAGCGGGATGCGGTGATCGCCTGCATCCGCGGCGGCCCGCTGGCCCCGCGGGCCCGTATCACCGAGGAGGACGCGGGACTGCACTTCCTGATGACGTTGGATACGTCCCTGTCCGACACGGCGCTGCGCCGCATGGCGGAGCAGCGAGGGCTGCGTCTGGCTATGCTGTCGGAGTATTACAGCGATCACGACGCCGCGCCGCCCCATGTGCTGGTGGTGAACTACTCCGGCGTGGAACTGGAAAAACTGCCCCGGGCGCTGGCGCGTCTGGCGGAGATATTGGAGGAACATGACCATGAATGATGAACTGACCCGCAGCGACATACAGAAGATGCAGGAGGAGATCGACTACCGCGTGCAGGTGCTGCGTCCCAAGCTGATCGAGGACGTGCAGACGGCGAGGGCCTTCGGCGACCTCAGCGAGAATTTCGAGTACAAATGCGCCAAGCAGGACAAAAACCGCAACGACGCCCGCATCCGCTATCTCCAGCGGATGATCAGGACCGCCCACGTCATTGAGGACCGCTCCTCCGCCGACACGGCGGGGCTGTACGACACGGTGGAGATTTTTATGGAGAACCTGGGCAGGAGCCGGAAGATCCAGCTGGTCACCACCCTGCGGCAGGACGCCCTGAAGGGCCTTATCAGCAAGGAATCGCCGGTGGGCCGCGCCGTCATGGGCGCGAAGGTGGGCGACCGCGTCCATGTGGACATGGGCGGCGGCAAGGGCTATTACGTCCGCATCGACGGCATCGAGAAGGGGAAGGACGATGGCTCCATTCCCATCGGCAGCTTCTGAAAAAGAGAGAGACGGGACACATCGCGTCCCGTCTCTCTCTTTTTTACAGCAGCTCATCAAAGGACCGGATGTACCGGTCGCACACGGCCCGCATTTCCGGCTCCGTACCGGCAAAGAAGGGGTCGAACACGCCCACGGCGCGCATGCCGGCAGCGCGGGCCCCGCGGCATGCCTCCACCGAGTCGTCGTACAGCGTGCAGTCCTCCGGCTTTACGCGCATCAGCTCTGCCGACAGGTGCCACAGCTGGGGGTCCTTTTTCTCACGGTGCAGCTCCTGGGCAAAGATGATGCGTTCAAAACACGGCGTCAGACCCAGGTGGTCCAGCGCGGTGCGGCAGTGTACCGGCACGGCGCTGGTGACCACGATCATGCGTTCTCCGGCGGAGCGCAGCTTTTCCAGATATTCCCGCACGCCGGGCTTCACCGGCACAGACGTGCCGTACAGGTCGCCGGCCATGTCCATCCACTCCGCCATGATGGCCTCCTCCGACTCCGGAAGATGGCAGAACTCCTTGGTGAACCTGGCGGCCAGCGGGAAGATGGTGTGGGCTACGCCCTCGTAGTATTCTTTGGTGTAGGGCAGGCCCCGCTTGGCCAGGAACGCGGTGTCCACATCCTTCCAGATGCCGTTGGAGTCGATGAGGGTGCCGTCCATGTCGAAAATCTGCATATGCGTCTCCTTTTTCGGGATAGGTCTGTAAAATTTTCTGTCCGATGGTATCATAGCACAGGGCGGGCCCGCGTGTAAATGGGCGGGCCGCCGAAATTCCGGCGAAAAGGGCGGGGACGGCCCTTTCTGTCTACGATATGGACAAACGGGGAAAACTGTGGTACAATACCCCGTATTATGGGCGGCTGTGCCCAGAGGAGGAGAGCGGTATGGGGAAACTCATCGTATTTGAGGGGACGGACGGCTCCGGCAAGGCCACCCAGTCGGCGCTGCTATGTCAGGAGCTGGAAAAACGGGGCATCGCGTTCCGCAAGCTGGAATTTCCCCGCTATCAGGAGGAGTCCTCCGCGCTGATCCGGCTGTATCTGGGCGGCGCTTTCGGCAGCGCCCCCGACGATGTCAACGCCTACGCCGCGTCCACGTTTTACTCCGTGGACCGCTACGCCTCCTATAAGCAGGACTGGGGCGGGTTCTACGAAGCCGGCGGGCTGCTGATCGCGGACCGCTATACCACCAGCAACGCCGTCCACCAGACCGGCAAGCTGCCGCCGGAGAAGCGGGACGCCTTCCTGGACTGGCTGTTCGACTTTGAGTACCATCTGCTGGGGCTGCCGGAGCCTACCCGCGTGCTGTATCTGGACATGCCCGTCGAGGCCACGGAGCAGATGATGCGCCTGCGGGAGGAGGCTACCCATACCAAGGCCGATATTCACGAGAAGGACGAGGCGTACCTCCGCCGCTGCCGCGAAAACGCCGCCTATGTGGTGGCACGGTGCGGCTGGACGCGGATCGACTGCGCAAAGGATGGCGCGCCCCGCTTGATCAATGACATTCACCGCGAAGTGATGGCGTGTGTGGCCGACCTCATCGGCTGACCCGCCGGAAAGGAGATTTTTCTATGTCCAATTATGACAGACGCGACAGACAGGACGAGACGGCCATGTGGGACGCCGGTGAGGTCCGTCGTCAGGAGTCCGCCCAGCAGCAGCGCCGCGGCGATGAAAAGCGCCGCAGTGCCCGCCGCCGCACCGGCACCGCCATCTATCTGGTGTGCGTGGTGCTGGGCTCGTGCCTGCTGGCAGGTATCGGCTGGCTGATGATCAACGACCTGTGCTCCCTGAACAAGGCCCCTGTGGAGGTGGAGATCACCGTGGACGAGGGCGACAGCGTGTCCGATGTGGCCAAAAAGCTGAAGGACGCGGGACTGGTGAATTCCAAGGGATTTTTCCAGCTGGCCAGCGGCTTCCTGCATTACAGCCGCTACGTGGAGCCGGGCACCTATAAGCTCAACAGCGACATGGACTTCCGCGCCCTCATCGTGAACATGCACGACTGGGAGCAGGATTCCATGGATGCGCAGGGACTGGTGCAGGTCACCATCCCGGAGGGCTACACCGTCCGGCAGATCATCGACCTGCTGGCGGAGAAGGGCGTGGCCACCAAGGCTGAGCTGGAGGACGCCTGCGCGAACTTTGATTTCGAGAACTATTCCTTCCTGTCCTCCGACACGCTGGGCAGCATCGACCGCATGGAGGGCTTCCTGTTCCCCACCACCTACACCTTCGACAAGAACAAGACGGCGGTGTTCGCGGTAGATACTATGCTGACCATGTTCAAGAACCAGATCAGCCAGCAGATGCTGGAGGACATCAAGAATTCTCCCTACGACCTGAAGCAGATCATTACCATGGCCTCCATCATCGAGAAGGAATCCATCGGCGATGATACCGAGCGCAAGAATATCAGCTCCGTCATCCACAACCGTCTGGAACGGCCCAATAGTGAGAAGGGCGGCCGCCTGCTGCAGCTGTGCTCCTCCATCAACTATATCATGGTCCACGATGGCATCAGCAAGTTCGATACCACCATCGAGAGTCCCTACAACACCTATATCCACGAGGGGCTGACCCCGGGGCCCATCTGCAATCCGGGCCTCAGCGCCATCAAGGCCGCCATCTACCCGGCGGATACGGACTATTACTTCTTCGCGCTGGGCACCGATGACAAGAGCCACTTCTTCACCGACTACAACGAGCATCTCCGCTTCATCAACAGTGCGGAGTACCAGCCCATCTACTCCTGATGCGGAAGCCGGAGCTGCTGTCCCCCGCAGGGGACTGGGAAAAACTGCGGATGGCCGTGCTCTATGGCGCGGACGCCGTCTATCTGGCGGGCACGTCCTTCGGCATGCGCTCCTTTGCGGGCAACTTCTCCGATGAGGAGCTGCCCCGAGCGGTGCGCTTCGCCCATGAGCACGGCGTGAAGGTCCACGCTACGGTAAACACCATGCCCCGCTGGGACGAGGCGGAGCAGCTGCCCGCCCATCTGGAAAAGCTGGATGCGGCGGGGGTGGACGCCCTGATCCTGGCGGATCTGGGGGCCTTCACACTGGCGGGGAAGTACGCACCCCGCTGTCAGCGCCACATCAGCACCCAGCAGTCCGTGGCAAACCACGTCTGCGCGCAGGCGTGGTACGATCTGGGCGCCACGCGGGTGGTGCTGGCGCGGGAGGTGAGCCTGGCGGAGATCGCCGCCATCCGGCAGCGGGTCTCTCCACAGCTGGAGCTGGAGGCGTTCTGCCACGGCGCCATGTGTGTCAGCTACTCGGGCCGGTGCCTGCTGAGCAACTATATGACCGGCCGCGACTCCAACCGCGGACAGTGTGCCCAGCCCTGCCGCTATCAGTACGCGCTGATGGAGGAGAAGCGCCCAGGGGAGTATTTCCCTGTGTTCGAGGATGAAAAGGGCACCTACATCATGAACAGCCGCGACATGTGCATGATCGACCATCTGGAGGATCTCATGGCGGCGGGTGTGGACTGCCTGAAGATCGAGGGCCGCGCCAAGTCGGCGTACTACGCCGCCATCGTCACCGGCGCGTACCGCCACTGTCTGGACGCTGCGGCCGCCGGAGAGCCGCTGGACCCCGTCTGGCGGGACGAGGTGGAGCACATCAGCCACCGCCACTACTCCACCGGGTTCTTCTACGGTCAGCCCGGGCAGTATTACGAGGATGCCCGCTACCTGCGGGACTGGCAGATCTGCGCCGTGGTGACGGACTGCACGCCGGACGGCGTAGCTACCATGAGTCTGCGCAACAAGTTTGCCGCCGGTGACACGGTGGAGATCGTGGGGCCGGACACCAAACCCTTTACCATCACCGTCCCCGCCATGCGCGGGCCGGAGGGGGAGGTGCTGCTGGAGCCGAAAACACCACAGATGACCTTCACTATGGAGCTGCCGCAGGCCGTGCCGCCTATGAGCTTTATCCGCCATGCGGTAGAGCTGAGCGGGAAATAATGTACATAAAAAGGACGTCTGCCCACGGGCAGACGTCCTTTTTAACGTATTCACATATTGGAGGAGGGCTGGGCCGCGGTATCCGCGCCCGCATCCTCCGGAATGGAGGCGGCCTCCTCGTGACGCCGCTCGCATACCGCCAGAAAATATCCCCACGCCACCAGCGGCAGCACCGCCAGCGAGCCTCTGGTGAACCACCACTTCACCGCGCAGAACGCCCACGACGCGCCGACGTGGAAGCAACCCAGCGTGGCCAGATAGAACCACATCTTCCGCAGGTGCGCCCGATCGTGGTCGCACAGGTACTCCGCCAGCGCCAGCGAGGACTGCTTGGTGTTATTGGTAGAGAAGATGGTGGAACTGTAAAAGCCCCGTGCGCCGGCGAAGCTGCTCCACTGGATGCTCATGGCGAAGAAGACGGGGTACAGCGCCACCACCGGATCCAGCTCCGGCGGCAGGAAGAACAGCACCACCGCCGCCACCGCCGTGACGATGGGGGAGAGATAGTGTGTGTCCGCACCGCACCAGTGGGGCAGCAGCACCGTCAGCATGGTACCCAGCACGTAGAGCGCCAGCGCGCCCAGATGCAGCAGCATGTCCGGCAGCTGCCACCGCAGCAGGTCGATGACCATCTCCAGGAGGTTCATGGTCTGGGCGTTGCCCATGACGCCGCTGTGTACCAGCACGGCATATGCGCCGAAGAAGCCGCCCACCGTGCAGAACGCCAAATGGCGGTAAAAGTCAATGTGGTCGTTTTCCGACAGCCTTTTCATAAAAACGCCGCCTTTCTCGCAAATATTCCGGCTCTCCAGTATACCAGACGGCGCAGGAAAGACAAGGGCGAAATCGCATAAATCGAAAAAATCCGCGGATTTCCTGTTGACAACGGCGCGGTACGTGGTACAATAACAGCATCTTTGATGACAAAGGCGATGACGAAGAAGAAACGCCGCGGCCGCCGCCAAGCGAGACGGGGAGGGTGAGAGCCCGTCGGGACCGGCGCAGCGTGGAGCCGCTTCTGAGCCTGCCGCGATGAGCGGCACGCTTTGTCCCCGTTACCGGACGGCTGAGAGGGCGGGTTTTCCGCCGAATCAGGGTGGTACCGTGAAGCAGCGCTTCGCCCCTGTGTGTACGCAGGGCGCGGGGCGCATTTATTTTTTCCGGAGGTGGTCAGCTTATGGGATACCACGTGGTGGACATGTCCGCCGATCCCCGCTGCGGCCAGTTTGCATATTTCCGCCGTATGACATTTCCCTTCGCCGGTATCACGGCAGAGGTGGACATCACGGACCTGATGGCCGCACGGAACGGACGCCCCTTCTTTTTGAGTATGCTGTACGCCGTGACCCGCGCCGTCAACGCTGTGCCCCAGCTGCGCCGCCGCATCACGGAGGACGGTGCCGTGGTGGAGTACGACTGGTGCGCCCCGTCCTACACTGCCATGAAGCCCGACGGCGTCTACGTCTACTGCACGGTGGAGGGCGACCTGCCCTACGACGAGTTCGTGCGGCTGGGCCAGAGCCGCCAGCGGGAGGTGTTGGAGCGCGGTACCCTGACGGAGGACGGCGACGTACGGGGCATGATCTTCGTGTCCAGCGTCCCGTGGCTCCACTACACCCAGCTCCAGCATCCGGCGGAGAGCCCCGACGACAGCAATCCCCGCATCGGCTGGGGCAAGTACGTTACCGTCAACGGCCGCACCACGCTGCCGGTGTCCCTGTTCGTCAACCACGCGCTGGCCGACGGCCTCCACATCGCCAGATTTTTCCAGGGGCTGGAGACGGAGCTGACCGCCCTGTGCGCACAATGGAAAGCAGAACAAATAAATTTATAATATAAAAGGAGACGAAAAAGATGAGCCATCCCTATCACGGCCTGAACGAGCTGCGGGAGCTGTTCCTGAAGTTCTTTGAAACGAAAGGCCATCTGCGTTTGCCCAGCTTTTCGCTGGTGCCCCAGAACGACAAGTCTATCCTGCTGATCAACGCCGGCATGACCCCCATGAAGCCCTGGTTCAAGGGCGAGGAGGAGCCGCCCTGCCGCCGCGTCTGCACCTGTCAGAAGTGCATCCGTACCGGTGACATCGACAATGTGGGCAAGACCGCCCGCCACGGCACCTATTTCGAGATGCTGGGCAACTTCTCCTTTGGCGATTACTTCAAGCACGAGGCCATCGCGTGGAGTTGGGAGTTCCTGACCTCCCCTGAGTGGGTGGGGCTGGAGGCCGACCGGCTGTATCCCTCCGTGTACGAGAGCGACGACGAGGCCTTCGCCATCTGGCGGGACGAGATCGGCATTCCTGAGGACAGGATCTTCCGCTTCGGCAAGGAGGACACGATCTTCGCGCCGGGACCGACACGGATGCCGCCGACGAGCACCGCGCCCGCGCCGATGAGGCAGCCGTCACCGATCTCCGGCGCTTTTCCGGCAATCTCGCCGATGGTCACGTTCTGGTAAATGCGGCAGTTTGCCCCGATAACGGCATAGCGCGAGATGAAAACGCCGTGCAGCCCGTGCGGGAGCGACGGCACGCCCCGGATCACCGCATCCGGGCCAATGTACCCGCCGTGCCGCGCGGCGCAACGGCTCATAAGAAATGTCAGCACGTCCCGGCGAAAGCCGGACTTTGCGCGCTGCTGCCGCCGGTAGAGCCGCCAGAAGCGCGAAAGATCGTTCCCGCGCGAATAGTCGATGATCTTCTCCCGGATGCTCATACGTACAACCCCAGCAGCCGGTCAATCATCTGCGGAAACGACAGGCCGATCCCTTTCATCATGTTGGGGAAGCGGCTGTGCGCGGTGAGGCCGGGGATCGTGTTCACCTCGTTGAACACCAACTCGCCGGAGGGCGTGAGGAAGAGATCGACGCGCGCGAAGCCCGAGCAGCCGAGCGCGCGGTAGATCACCTTGGCGGCCTCCTGAATGCGCCGTTCCGTCTCGGCATCCACGCGCGCGGGCATGTGGATGCGGGAGGTTTTGAGCGTGTATTTTTCCTCAAAATCGAAAAAGCCGCCGGAGAGCTCAATCTCGTCGGTGCGGCCGACGGTCAGCGTGTCCGTGCCGAGCACGGCGCAGCCGACCTCAAAGCCCGGCACGGCTTCCTCGACGATAACGGAGCTGTCGTACCGGAACGCTGCATCGACGGCGGTGCCGAGCGCATCGCGCGATTCCACGCGCGTCACGCCGAAGGACGAGCCCGCGCGCACGGGCTTTGCGAACACCGGGAAGGAGAGTGTATCCAGGATCCTCTGCCGCGCTGCCGTCGTGTTCTTTTCGAGCACGACCGACTTCGGCACCGCGATCCCGGCAAGGGAGACGAGCTTGTGCGCGCGGTCCTTGTCCATGCAGAGCGCCGAGGCGAGCGTGCCGCACCCGACGAGCGGGATACCGGAGAGCTCAAAAAGCCCCTGCACCGTGCCGTCCTCGCCGTTCTTCCCATGCAGCACGGGGAAGGCGAGATCGATTCGCCGCAGCATCCACTTGCCATTGTGGAGTTCCCAAAGCCCCGGCGCACCGCGGCTCGGCGAGAAGGCGGCGGGGCGGAGGAGCATGGGATCGTCCACCCACGTTCCGGCGGCGATGGCGCTGTAGGTGCCGAGATAGTGATGCCAGTTTCCGTCTTTCGTGATGCCGATGGGCAGAGGATCAAACCGCTCTGTGTCAACGGCCTCCAACACCGCCGCGGCGGATTGGAGAGAAACTTCGTATTCGCTCGAATGGCCGCCGAAGAGCACGGCGAGCGTTTTCTTTTTGGTGTTCATGGATTATTTATTCCTTTCGTATGGGCGTGCCCTCCGGCAGAGGGTAGGCGATCTCGCATTCGTTCGTGTACAAAAGCCGCCGCTCCATTGTTTTGGTCACGGCGTCGGTCTCCTCGCGGAATACCTCGGCGCGCTCGTAGATTTTTCCGCCGCGGTTTATATACATGACCGCGCCGTTGTATACGCGGTATTCCTGCGCCGGGGGACGGTCGGACTCGATTTGCACAAAAAGGTCGGTGTCGGAAAAATCGATGGCGACGCGAAAGAGCGCGTCCGTATCGTTGCGCGCGCGGAGGTCGCACCAGCCCTCGCTCACGGTCGCATCCGCGCCGCGCGGGAAGCGCTCGGCTTCCGCAGCGGGGAACTGTTCTACGGCGTGGCCGTGCCGCTCCGTGACCGTGAGGGGCGTGTGCAGAAAGCACCAGTAGAGAAGATCACTCAGCATGCAAAGCCCCCCGCCGTAGGCCGGGCGAACGCTGCCATTTACGAGTACGAGCCCGTCCTTATAGGGAGTATGGCGGTCGGCGCGGCGCGCAAGACGCCAGAAGGAAAACGTCTCGCTCGGGTGGAGGACTACGCCGTTCATTGCTTCGGCGGCAAGACGGAGGTTGTGCACCTTGTTTTGCTGATACTCCATCGGAAAACCGCTGCGCTCATTGCGCATGGCGACGTTGGCGCGGAAAAGCGTGTATTCAAGCGGCGTTTTTGTCCGCACGGCGGCGTACCGGCAGCCGTCAAAGTACATTTTGAGATAAAAGCAGCGCTTTCTCTGCCAGCGCCGCAGCGGAAGCAGAAACGGAAAGCGCTCCGTGAGCCGTTTTCTTGCCATAGGAAATCATTCTCCTTTAGGGAAGCGGAGAAATAAAAAAGCTCCCGTTTCCGATACGGGTATCGTATCGAAAACGGGAGCGAAATGTTTTCCCAAGCCCCGACGGGCGTCTTATGTTTTTCTGCGGAAATTCTTACGATTTTCCAACGGCCGATTTTTCTATGGGCAGCGTAACGGTGAACGTGACGGTATCGTCCCAGCTCTCGCCGGTGAGCGAGCCGCCGTGGAGCTGCGTGATCTGCCGGGCGATGGCAAGGCCCAGCCCCGCGCCGCCGGTAGAGGAGCGCGCCGTGTCCAGCCGGTAGAACTGCTCAAAAATGCGCGAGAGCTTTTCCGGCGGGATCGTGTCGCCGCGATTCCGGAAGCGGACAACGGCGAAATTGCCGACGCGCTCCGCCGTGACGGTGATCTCCGTGCCCGGGTAGCAGTAGAGCACGGCGTTGCGCAGAAGGTTATCAAAGACGCGCTGCAATTTGTTCGCGTCGCACCGAATGGGGAACGTCTCGGGTGTGGAGAGCGCGCAGGTGAGGTTTTTCTCTCGCAGCATCGGCTGAAACTCAAACGTAAGCTGCTCGAGCAGGCGGGAGAGGTCGGCGGCACCGTATTGCAGCTCGATGGCGGAGAGATTGAAGCGCGTGATCTCAAAAAATTCGTTGATGAGATCCTCGAGACGGTTGGCCTTGTCGAGCGCGATGGAGAGGTATTTCTCCCGCAGCGCCGGGGCGATCTCGCCCTCGTCGTGCAGCAGCGTCAGATACCCGATCACGGACGAGAGCGGCGTTTTGAGATCGTGCGCAAGATACATGATGAGATCGTTTTTTCGCTGCTCGGCTTCGCGCCGCGCCCGGAGATTTTCCTGTGAGCGAGACCGCGCAAGATTGAGCTCGTTTTCCACGTCCGAAAGCTCTTTCGGCAGCTCAATGGGCGGTGCGGCGGGGTCAGAGAGCGATTTGGCCGCGGCGATCACGTCGTCCAGATAGCCGAGCGGCTGGCGCAGCGCGCGGACAGTGAACCATACGAAGCCCGCGAGCAGCAGCAGGACAATGAGCACAGGAGAGAGCTGTTCCACGACCTTGAGGAGATAGTAGAGCGGATCGTTCTCGCTCCATGTGAAGCGGTAGCAGACAAAAGCGGCAAAGAAATACCCGCCGACGACCGCGGCGAAGAGCACCGCGAGCGAGAGCAGATAGCGCGTAAAGAGGCGTATGGCAAGCGGGGAGAAGCGGTTCGGGCGTTTATTCGATCTCATACCCTACCCCCCAGACGGTCTTGATGAATTTCGGGTTCCGCGGCGGCTCGTTCATCTTTTCACGCAGCCGGGCGATGTGCGCCATGACGGTGTTGTTGCTGTTTTGCAGGTATTTCTCCTTCCACACAGCCTCGAACAGCTCCTCGGACGGCACGACCCGTCCCTGTCGCGAGCACAGATACCAGAGGATCGAAAACTCGATCGGCGTGAGCGCAAGCTCCCGCCCGTAGAGCGTGCATTTGTGGCTTTCGCGGTTGATGATGAGACCGCGAATGTCGTATTCGGCGGCGTCTTCCGGCGCGGCGGCGCTCTGGTTGTAGCGCACGGCGCGGCGAAGCTGCGTTTTCACCCGCGCGACGACCTCCAGCGGGTTGAAGGGCTTGGTGATATAGTCGTCCGCGCCGATCGTCAGGCCGAGAATTTTGTCGCTGTCGGCCACGCGCGCGGTCAGCATAAGGATGGGGAAAAAGCGGCTTTCCCGGATCTTCCGGCAGAGCGAAAAGCCGTCGATGTCCGGCAGCATTACGTCAAGCAGGGCGAGGTCGATGTGCTCCGATTCCACGCAGCGCAGCGCCTCTGCGCCGGTGGCGCAGGTATGGACGGTGTAGCCGTCGTTTTTGAGATAGATCTCCAGAAGATCGGCGATCTCGCGCTCGTCGTCCACGACGAGAATGGTTTCGTTCATAGCTGTTCTCCCAACGGGCAGTTTGGCGTTGAGCCCATTAAACCACAGTTTCCGCACAAACGCAAGAAACCGCCGGGGAGGAGGAAAATGGCTCCCTCTATGAGGGAGCTGTCGGCGGCAGAGCCGCTGACTGAGGGAGTTGACTCCTTCCGTCTCGCCTTCGGCGAGCCACCTCCCTCAAAGAGGGAGGCAGCAGAAAAAAGGACGCGCAGTCAGAAGCTGCGCGTCCGCTCTATCGTTAAGGAGCCGGTTTATTTTTTTAAAAGCCGGTTGATGAAGCCGAGCAGCATGAGCATATCGTTCTCGTCCAGCTGCCGCATACCGGCGAGCGCTTTCCGGATCAGCTCCGGATGCGATTCTTCGCCATTGAAAAACTGCTGCGGCGTGATGCCGAAATAATCGCAGATCGCGAGAAATTCTTTCATCGGCGGCAGCGCCTTGCCGGAGGAAATGTTGTATACATACCCGCGGCTGTGTCCCAGATCGTAGCTCATCTGATATTCCGAAACGCCCCTGCGCAGCCGAAGTTCGGTAATGCGGTTTCGGATAAATTCCTCCGTCATTGGTATCACCTCATATAGATAATACCGACCAGAGACAATTCAATAGTAAATAAATATTTGTCAAAATATATTGCAACAACTAAAAATATATGTTATCATTTGCAATGAATCCAAGAATCTTGTAAATAATTACTATTCTGACAAAAGGAGGCGAGAAAATGGCGAAAACGATAAAGAGTATTGGGTTCACGCAGAATGATGAAGCGCTGGTAGAGAAGATCACGATTTATCAGAAGAAAAACAACCTATCCTTTATTGCCGCTGTCAGAGAGCTGTGCGAAACGGCGTTGAAAATGGAAACAATCGTAAAAAAGCTGGGGTGAAAGATGGCTTGATCTGAAAGACAATTTTGCTTTATACATCATCTTTTCACGCGAGCTATATTAAGGAGGAAAATATGTTTATAACAGTGTATGGAAAATACGGTCCCCAACCACCTAAAAATCACGTAATCAATACAAACCTTATTCAGAAAATTCAAACTTACCAACCTCTGTTCGGAAAAGAAAAATATTATGACATCTGGGTACAAACCGACGGATACGGCCTACCGATCATATTTCGATGGCAGGACCGTGGCTTCGTTTCCGCGGACACTTGGA
>OGYZ01001855.1_pt1 | contig 15570 bp, 9 predicted proteins | sample 1576681 | NCBI WGS metagenome assembly OGYZ01 (sample SAMEA3541480, study PRJEB24748) | human gut metagenome | biome: human gut; feature: human-associated habitat; material: faeces | place: China | collected 2012 | reverse complement strand
CTTCCCACGGCGTTCTCTCCGGCCCTGCGCTCGAGCGTCTTGCCAACAGCAACATCGAGGAGCTTGCTCTGCTCGATACCATTCCCGCCCCCGTCGGCGACGATGAGCTTGCTAAGTCCCGCATCAAGTACCTGACCGTTGCGCCCATGTTCGCCGAGGCGATCGAGCGCACCTATCAGGAGATCTCCATCGCGAAGCTCTTCAACTGACCCGAGCGGATCGGCGAGAAAAGCTTGCTTTGGCCTGCCGCACGAAAGCACGGCCTTTCGCGCAGCACGGAAATACTGCAACGAAAAGGGGGTATTCTCTTCGGAAGAGAATACCCCCTCCCTTTTGACCGGCGGCGCTTTGCGCCGCAGTTCCCTCCGCGCCCGCGCGGAAAGAAATTTTCCCCCCGGTCGGGGAAGCATTGAGGATAACATTATGATTTTCAAAAAATTGGGCTCGCCGGAATGGCTGCTCGTCTGTTTGGGCAACTACGGCAAGCAGTATGAAAACACCCGCCACAACATCGGCTTCATGGCCGCGGAGCGCCTGATCGACAAGCGCGATCTGCGCTGCAACCGCCTGCGCTTCCGCGCGCTGACGGAGGTCATCGAATTTGGCGGGGCGAATGTGCTTTTGATGATGCCGCAGACCTACATGAACCTCTCCGGCGAGGCTGTGGGCGAGGCGGCGCGGTTCTATAAAATTCCCGCCGACCACGTCATCGTCATCTCCGACGATATTTCGCTCCCGCTCGGCAAGCTCCGCGTGCGCGGCAGCGGCAGCGCGGGCGGACACAACGGCCTCAAGAACATCATCGCGCACCTCGGCACCGACGCTTTCCCGCGCGTCAAGGTCGGCGTCGGCGCGCCGGAGCACGACATTGTCGACTGGGTCATCGGCCCGTTCACGGCCAGCGAGCGCAAGGTCATCGACGGTGTGCTCGACCGCGCGCTCGGCGCGGCGGAGTGCATCATCACCGACGGCGTGAGCGCCGCGCAGAACCGCTACAACGGCTGAACGCTTTTTTGCCGCCAAAATTTAAAAAATCGACATAGACTTTTTGCCAAAAGCCTATATAATAAAATGACTGACGACCACGGGCATGACCCGCCGCGGCTGCGGCGGATCTGCCCTTTTGTGCGCTGCGGGAGGAGGGATACGGCATGGCGCAGGGAATGAACAAACTCAATGAAGCGCTCGCATCTCTTCCCGAGGTGCGCGAGCTGCTGCTCTCGCTCGACGCGGGCACATCGCCCATCGCCGTGTCGGGCCTTTCGGGTGTGCACCGCGCGCAGCTTGCCGCTGCCGTGCGGCACAAGACACAGCGCCCGCTTTTGATCGTCTGCGCGGATGAAAACGAGGCAAACCGCATGGCGGGCGACCTGCACGAGCTGCTCGGCGAGGACGTGAGCCTGCTGTTCGCGCGCGAATGGCAGCTGCGCGACCGCGTGTTCGCCTCCCACGGCTGGGAGCAGCAGCGCATCGGCTCGCTGTGCAGCCTTGCCGCCGAAAAAGCGCCGATCCTGCTCGCGACGGTCGACGGCCTGATGCAGCGAACGCTCCCGCCCGACGCGCTGCGCGGCGCGGTGACGGACATTTCGCTCGGCGACCGCTTTGACCTGAACGCGCTCTCGAAAAAGCTTGTCGAAAGCGGCTACACGCGCGCGGAAACGGTCGAGGGCGTCGGCCAGTTCGCGCTGCGCGGCGGCATTCTCGACGTCTGGTCGCCGCTGAGCGCGCCCGTGCGCGTCGAATTCTTCGACGACGAGGTCGACGCGATGGGCGAATTCGACGTGACGACCCAGCGCCGCACGCAGAACGTCAAATCCCTGACCGTCCTGCCCGCGGCAGAGGTGCTGCCCGCCCTCTCGGACGGCGGGCGCGAAAAAATGCTCGAGCGCCTTGGGCGCGCCGCGCAGAAGATCGCGAAAAAGGCCGAAGACAGCCCCATCGTCCAAACGCTGCGCAGCGACATTGAGCGCCTTCGTAACGACCTGCCGCTCGGCGGCATGGACCGGTATCTCGCCGCGTGCTACCCCGACGAAGTCTGCGCGCTCGACTATCTTTCACCCGACGCGCTCATCACCGTCAGCGACGGCATGCGCGTTTTGGAACGCAGCAAGAACTACCACTGGGAGCTCTCCGAGGACGTGAAGCCCCTGATCGAAGAGGGCGTTTTGTTCGGCGAATTTGCCGCGCTCGCGCTCAGTCAGGAGGCATTGAGCCATCGCATGGGCGCGTTCCCCGTGCTGCTGCTCGATTCGCTCCCCACGTCGCGCAATCTGCTGCCGCCGAGGGCCATCCTCAGCATGAACGCGCGATCGCTGCCGTCGTATGGCGGCAGCCTGGAGACCGCCGCGGGCGACATGGAGCGCTATCTTGGCGCAGGCTGCGGCGTGCTCGTTCTCTGCGGCAACGAAACGCGCGCGAAAAACTTCCGGCGCCTTTTGGAAGAGCGGAACATCCGCGCGCAGCTCAACTTGAAAAACGACCGCCTCCCCGCCCCGCACGAGACCGTCATCGGCCTCGGCGCGCTGAGCGCAGGCAGCGAATATCCACAATTAAAGCTCGTCATCCTGACCGAGGGCCAGCTGACCGCTCCCCTCTCCGGCAAGCGCGCAAAGGCGCGGCCGAAGAAAGAGACGTCGGCCCGCGCCGCGCTGCGGTCCTATGAAGACCTCTCCCCCGGCGATCTCGTCGTGCATGTCCACCACGGCATCGGCCGCTTTGCGGGCATCGAGCGCATGCGCGTCGACGGCGTGGACAAGGACTATATCAAGATCTGCTACGCGGGCAACGACAGCTTATACGTCCCCGCGACGCAGCTCGACATGGTGTCGAAATACATCGGCGGCCACGGCGAGGACGAGGACGGCCAAATACGCACGAAGCTCAGTAAGCTCGGCGGCACGGACTGGTCGCGCGCGAAGACGAAGGCGCGCGCCGCGGCAAAGGACCTCGCCAAAGGGCTCATCGCGCTCTACGCTGAGCGCCAGCGCCGCCCGGGCTTCGCCTTCTCGCCCGACTCCCCGTGGCAGAAGGAATTTGAAGAGGCCTTCGACTACGAAGAGACCGACGATCAGCTCCGCGCCATCGCCGAGATCAAGGCCGACATGGAGCGCAGTACGCCGATGGACCGCCTGCTCTGCGGCGACGTCGGCTACGGTAAGACTGAGGTCGCACTGCGCGCCGTGATGAAGTGCGTGCTCGACGGCAAGCAGGCGGCCATCTTAGTGCCGACCACCGTGCTCGCCCAGCAGCACTACGCGACGGCGCTGAACCGCTTCCGCTCGTTCCCCGTGCGCATCGAAGTGCTCTCGCGCTTCAAAACGCCGGCGCAGAAGAAGCAAATTTTGCAGGATGCCGCCGCGGGAAAGATTGACTTACTCATTGGCACGCACTCGCTGCTGCAAAAGAGTTTGCACTTCAAGGACCTTGGCCTTCTCATCATCGACGAGGAGCAGCGCTTCGGCGTAACACACAAGGAAAAGCTCAAGGAGCTCTCGCGTCAGGTCGACACGCTGACGCTCTCGGCAACGCCCATCCCCAGAACGCTCAACATGGCGCTCTCGGGCATCCGCGACATGTCGACCATCGAGGTCCCGCCTGTTGACCGCCAGCCGGTGCAGACGTACGTGCTCGAGCATAACTGGAGCGTCATCGCCGACGCCATCCGGCGCGAGCTCGCGCGCGGCGGGCAGGTCTACTACATGCACAACCGCGTCGAGACCATCGACCGCTGCGCCGCGACACTCAAAAAGCTCCTCGGCGACGATGTCACCATCGGCGTCGCGCACGGCAAGATGGACGAAAAGGGCCTGTCGTCCGTGATGCAGCAGCTCTCGGACGGAGAAATTCAGGTGCTCGTCTGCACGACGATCATCGAGACGGGCATCGACATTCCGAATGTCAACACCCTCATCATCGAGGACGCCGACCGCCTCGGCCTCGCCCAGCTGCACCAGATCCGCGGCCGCATCGGCCGCAGCGCGCGCCGGGCGTATGCCTATATGACCTACCGCGCGGGCAAGATCCTCACCGAGGTTGCGGCCAAGCGCCTGACGGCCATCCGCGAATACGCGGAGTTCGGCTCGGGCTTCCGCATCGCGATGCGCGACCTTGAGATTCGCGGCGCGGGCAATTTGCTCGGCCCCGAGCAGTCGGGCTACATGATGAGCGTCGGCTACGATATGTACTTGCAGCTCCTGGAAGAGGCCGTACTCGAGCAGCGCGGTGAAAAAGCGCCGCAGCGCACCGAATGCTCGGCAGACCTCACAGTCTCGGCCAACCTGCCGGAGAGCTACATTCCCTCGGGCGAGCAGCGCATGGATATCTACCGCCGCATCGCGGCGCTGCGCACCGCCGAGCAGTCGCAGGAGCTGCTCGACGAGCTCATCGACCGCTACGGCGAGCCGCCCCAGCCGGTCCTCAAGCTCATGGACGTCGCGCTTTTGCGCGCGGAGGCCGTGCAGATCGGTGTGAGCGATATCTCGCAGCGCGGCAGCGAGATCACCTTCACCTTTGCCGCGTCCGAGGCAGTCCCCGTGGAGGCCGTGATGGCCCTCTGCTCACTGCCGAAGAACCGCCGTCGGCTCACGCTCTCCGCCACGGGGACGGAGCCGAAGCTCCTGCTGCGTCTTTCGCTGGGCGAGGACGCATTGGATACAGCCTTGACGCTGGTCGGAGACCTGCGTGTGAATAAGGAAGAAAACGAAAAAGAGGTAACATTATGATCAAGAAGAGATTGCTTTCGTTCCTTGGCGCGGCGGCCATCACCGCGGCGCTCACCTTTGCCGTCGTGTCGCTCTCGCCCTCGAACGGCTTCACCTCCGGCACGATGCAGGAGGGTCTCTGCTACGAAGCGACCGGCGTCGCGCCCGACGCGATCGTCGCAAGCCTGAACGGCAACGGCGCGAGCGCCGACCTTGTCGCATACTGGATTGGCTACGACGTGTCGTATCTCAACAGCTACATGCAGTATTACACCGGCTCGTCCATCAACTGGGACGACACCCTCTCCGACGGCATGAGTGTCGCCGACTATGTGAAAGCAAGCGTGCTCTCGTCCGTCAAGCAGCACTTGGTGCTTGAAAATCTCGCCAGCAAGTACGGCGTGACGCTTGCCGCCGAGCAGGAGGCCGCCATGGCCGAGAGCGACCAGAGCTACATTGACCAGTACGGCAGCGAGGAAGCTTTTGAGGCCGAGATCGCCAAGCTTGGCATGCGCCGCGAGACCTATGACCGCGTCGCGCGCTCGAACTACCTGTATCAGAATCTCTATGCGCTCTACAATACCGAGGGCAGCGCGCTCTACGCCTCCGACGAGGAGCTCGCCGTCTACGCCGCCGAGCAGGGCTACATCACGGCGGACCACATCCTGCTTGCGACGAAGGACATGACGACCGGCGAAGCCCTCACCGACGAGCAGAAGGCCGAAAAGAAAGCGCTCGCTGAGGAGCTCGTCGAAAAGCTCAATTCCTACACCGGCGACGACATCGCCTCCTACTTTGCCGAGCTCGCCGACGAGTACAGCGAGGACCCCGGCCGCGAGAGCTATCCCACCGGCTACACCTTCACGACCGGCTCGATGGTGCAGGAGTTTGAAGACGCCGCCTACGCGCTTTCCGAAGGCGAGGTGAGTGAAGTCGTCGAATCCAGCCTCGGCTATCACATCCTGCTCCGCCTGCCGCTCGACAAGTCCGCCGCAGCCGGCGAGGTGCGCGAGGAGCACTTCACGAACTTCATCGCCGAGCAGGTCGACGCCGCCGCGATGGCGACGAGCGCGGACTATGATAAGCTCGACCCGCAGACGATCTACGAGGCGATCGTCGCCGCGCAGGCGGAGGGTTAAATCGCAGCGCGGCGCACTGTACGGCGCTTGCGCCCGCGAGGGCGCGTGAGGGGCAGCCCGAAAGGGCTGCTTCCTTTTTGCGTCTCGGCAGGGGCACTGCTTTTTTCCCTGCACCGTGCAGAGGAGAAAATAAAAAGGAGACCTCTTTCGAGGTCTCCTTTTATTTTCAGGGATTAGCGGTGCTTTAGCACTTCTCGAAGATGGTGGCAACGCCCTGGCCGCCGCCGATACAGAGGGTGGCAAGACCCTTCTTGGCGTCGTCGCGCTTGAGCATTTCGTGCAGCAGGGTGACGATGATACGAGCGCCGGAAGCGCCGACGGGGTGGCCGATGGAGATCGCGCCGCCGTTGACGTTGACCTTGCTCATGTCGAAGCCGAGCTCACGGGCAACAGCGATGGACTGGGCCGCGAAGGCTTCGTTGGCCTCGACGAGGTCGATATCGTCGATGGTCAGGCCGGCCTTCTGCATGGCCTGACGGGAAGCGGGCACGGGGCCGACGCCCATGATCTTCGGGTCGACGCCGCCCTGGCCCCAGCTGACGAGCTTGGCCATGGGCTTGAGGTAGTACTTCTTCACGGCCTCGCCGGAAGCGAGGACGATGGCGGCAGCGCCGTCGTTGATGCCGGAGGCGTTACCGGCGGTGACGCGCTGGACGTGCTTCTTGGTATCGGCTTCGTGGATGCCGGTGGGCTCGAAGGTGTGGACGATCTCGTCCTCAACGCCCTCGGGGCCGACGGGGAACGCGCCGCGCAGCTTGGCAAGACCCTCGACGGTGGAACCGGCGCGGGGGAACTCATCCTTCTTGAACTCGACGATCTCCTTCTTGACCTTCACGGGGACGGGAACGATCTCATCGTCAAAACGGCCGGCAGCCTGAGCAGCCTCGGTCTTCTGCTGGGAGGCAGCGCCGAAGGCGTCGAGCTCTTCGCGGGTGATACCCCAAACATCGCAGATGTTCTCGGCGGTGGTGCCCATGTGGTAGTTGTTGAACGCATCCCACAGGCCGTCCTTGATCATGGTGTCGACAAGCTTCTTGTCGCCCATGCGGGCGCCCCAGCGGGCGTCGGGAGCGGCATAAGGAGCGGCGCTCATGTTCTCGGTGCCGCCGCAGACGACGATATCGGCATCGCCGGCGAGGATGGCGCGGCCAGCCTCAATGACGGACTTCATACCGGAGCCGCAGACCATACCGACGGTATAGGCGGGGACGGAATAGGGGAGACCGGCGCCCACGCCGACCTGACGGGCGACGTTCTGACCGAGACCGGCGGTCAGGATGCAGCCGAACATCAGCTCATCGACATTCTCGGGAGCGACATTCGCGCGCTTGAGGGCTTCCTTCACGACGATGGAGCCGAGCTGAGCGGCAGGGGTGTTCTTCAGGGAACCGCCGAAGGAACCGACAGCGGTACGGCAGCAGTTGACGACGTACAATTCTTTCATTTGACTTCTCCTTTAAAATTTGTAAATCCGGAATGAGATCCGATTTTCTTCGATTTTGATTATACACACAGAAAAATGAAAAATCAACTGCAAAGTTGCGAAAAATGCAGGCGATTTTGATTTTTTTCTTTCATTTCGTTAACTATTTAACAAGAATGAAGAATATCTTGCACCACGGGATCGTTTTGCACCCAAAGGCGCAGGGAAAGCAGCACCGCTGGCGCTGCATGGGATAAGGGGGCCATTGTCCCGCGTGAGACAATGGCCCCCTTTCCCGCGTCTCCACACGCTGTTGGAATAAAAAGCAGCAGCTCTGCCTGACTGCCCCCCCGCGCCCAAGGGCGCAAAAAAGGGACGCCTCGAAAGAGGCGTCCCTTTTAATAAGTAGTTTCTACGAAACAGAAATAACTTAGAACTTGGGCTTCTGGGCCTTGACCTTGGGCTCCTGGCCGTTGCAGACGGCGACGATGTCGTTGGCAACGCTGGTGCAGCAGTTGAGAACGCTCTGCTCGGTGGTGGCGGCCATGTGCGGGGTCATGATGACGTTGTCGAGGTTGAACAGCTCGCGGCTGGACTCCTGGATGGGCTCATGCTCGAACACGTCGAGACCGGCCTGGAACAGCGTGCCGTCCTTCAGGCACTCGACAAGCTCGTTCTCCTTGATCAGAGCGCCGCGCGCGCAGTTGATGAAGGAAGCGGTGGGCTTCATCCAGCTGAACTGCTCACGGCCGATGGAGTGCTCGGTGGAGGGAACGACGGGCAGATGCACGGACACGAAGTCGGCCTGCTCCCAGACCTCCTTGGCGGTGGCCTTCAGCTCGCACAGATCGCCGATCTTGTCCTGCGTGAGGTACGGATCGTAGCCGATGACGTTCATGCCGAAGCCGTACTTGCACTTCTGCATGGCGAGCTGGGAGATACGGCCGCAGCCGATCATACCGAGGGTCTTGCCGCCGAGCTCATAGGTGTGCTCCATGCCCATACGGACAAGGAAGTTGCCGCCGCGGAACTGACGGTCGACATAGGTGAAACGCTTGGCGCACATGAGCATCAGCATGACGGCGTGCTCGGCGACGGCGTTGGCGTTGCCGGCAGGCGCGTAGACAACGGTGATGTCCTTGGCGTGGGCGTGGTCCATGTCGATGTTATCGAGGCCGGCACCCTGCTTGCCGATGACCTTAAGGTTCTTGCAGGTGTCCATCATCTTGGCGGTGATGGGCTCGGTGCGGCACATGATGGCGTCGGGCTGGAACTCGGCGAGCTCCTTGACGTAGGTCTCCTCGTCGTTATGGCTGCACAGCTTCACTTCAAAGTCGTTGGACTCGAAGATGTGCGTGGCCACCTCGTTGAGCTCGATGGTGTAGTAAACTTTGAACTTTGCCATGATAAAGATCTCCTCTCAAATTTTTATTTATTGAATTGCCAAATGATTTCATACGGTTTCTTCATTATACCTTGCGCTTTGCACAAAAGCAAGCGATTTTCAGAAAGATTTGCAAGAACTCATTCAAATAATTGAACAACATCTTTCATTTTGACGATTTGCCGTCATGTCTTTCCCCTGTTTTCTGCAATTTTCGCTGCAAAACAAAAAAGAACATAAAAGGCGCTTGACAAACTACTACATATGTAGTATATAGTTATCAACGACAAATGTAGTAGATCATCTAAGGAGGTCAACCCATGGACGATAAGAAGAGACTGCCCGACGCGGAGCTTGCCGTGATGCAGGCCATCTGGGCCGTCGGCGGCGAGGTCAGCCGCGGCGATCTCGACGGCGCGCTCGCGAGCCACGGCTGGAGCGCCAACACCGTCAACACCTACCTTACTCGCCTGTGCGAAAAAGGATTCCTCTCGAGCCGCCGCGAGGGGCGGAACAATTTGTACACGCCGCTCGTCTCAAAGGATAGATACCTGGAGTTCGAGAGCCGCAGCGTTTTAAAGCGGCTCTACGGCGGGTCGCTCGGCAGCTTCGTCGCGGCGCTGAACGCCGAGCAGCCGCTCGAACAGAGCGAGATCGACGAGCTGCGGCAGTTTTTGGACGATATGAGCCGTTAAACGGCGATAAAAAGGAGGACGCACCATGGAAACATTTCTGCTGAATCTGTTGAAAACTTCCCTGTTAGATTCCCTCGCCATTCTGGCGATGCTGGTACTCAAACCCCTCTGGCGCGAGCGCTACCGTGCGAAAACGCGCTGCTGGCTGTGGCTGGCGCTGGCGGCATTTTTGCTGCTGCCGGTCGATTTTTCGGTGAAAAACGCGCCGGTGCAGGCCGCGCCGCCGAAAGACTACACCCTCTTTGTCGGCACGGATAAGACAGCCATCCAATCGACCGACAACCTGTTTGGCGACATGGCCGAAAAAAGCGGCCAGTCCCCCGCACAGGTGCGCGACACGATCATCCAGCGCCCTGTGACGAATCCCGAGCAGAAGACGACGCGCTACATCCCCGTGACGACGATCTTATTCTACGGCTATCTCGCGGGCGCGGCGGCGTTCCTGCTGTATCAGGGCATCTCCTACGCCCTCTTCCGCCGCACGGTGCGCCGCTGGAAGAGAGACGTCTCCCGCGCGGACTACGCCGCGATGCTCTCTGACACGGCGCGCGACTTAGGCGTGAGCGCGCCGGAGATGATCGTCTGCGAGGCCATCTCCACCCCCGCGGTGACGGGCCTGCTGCGCCCGCGGCTGCTCCTTCCCCACGAGCGCTATGACGTGCAGGAGCTGCGCTACATCCTGCGCCATGAGCTGTGCCATTTGAAGCGGCGCGATATGCTCTTAAAGCTCGTGCTGCTCGCGGCCAATGCGATGCACTGGTTCAACCCCGTGGTGTATCTGATGCTGCGTCAGGCGGACGAGGACATCGAGCTCGCCTGCGACAGCGCGGCGACCGACGGGCTCGAACTCCCCGAGCGCGCGGCTTACAGCCGGACACTGCTCGCCGCCGTGCAGTCCAGCGTGCGGGCGCTGCCCGCGACGACGTGCTTCGGCGGCACGGTCGAGCGCCTGAAGCGGCGCATCACGAACGTGCTGGGCGCGCAGAAAAAGCGCGGCCTCGGCATTGTGGCCCTCGTGCTGGCGCTGACGCTGACGGCGGGCTGCGCCGTCAGCTGGGGCAATAAAAATGAGTTGTCCGACCCGTTCGGCAAATCCTATACCATTGCCGATATCGTATACATAGGGGTAGAGCCCGACGATACTTTCCGTGAAAACGCAGCGAATGCGGAGTTATTGCTTCGGTCGGACGCGCAGAGCATGACTCTCACATGGACCGACCACTACAAATGGGACTGTACGGCAGCGGGAAGTTTTGAGATGACCGAGGAAAACTTTGACCGCTATTTTGACGGCTCCGCCTTTGAAGCCGCCGATAATCCTGCTGGCTGGCAGGAGAGCGATATGAGCGCGGCAAAACTGCGCCGCGAAAACGCAAACACATGGTGTTTTACGACGTCTTCTCCCCCGGACGGCCTGACGGATTATCTGTGCCTGCTCCAGCAGAAAGACGGCACGTTGTATCTTGCAATGGGATATTATCCTGACAGCAAGCAGACCGCTCCGCACTGCTTCCACACGCTATTCCGTCTTGCAGAAAAGGCGGTTCCGATCTACGCTTCGATGGACGACTATGCCGCCGCGTGCGTGGAAGACCTCAAGCAGGGCACGATGACCTACTACACGTCCGAAAATGGCAATTACGGCTCTCAGGCGGTCGAAGACACGGTCGCCGACGTGCGCGTGACGCAGCTGGAGTTCGCCGATTCGCTCGGCAACCTCTCCCCCGACGGCACGGTGCTGGAGCTGTGGTACTTCCAGTACGAGATGAAGCCCACGAACGAGGCGGGCGTGGAAATCGAACCCGTGGGCGGGCAGTATGTGACGGATGATGGTTACCTCAGAGAGAGCTGGACGCACTATCTCACCGTCCTGCGCTACACCTACGGCGAGAAGACCGGCTATCAGGTCATCGGCACCTATACCGGCAACGACGGACTGTGGTACGACGGATGCAACTACAGCGGAGAGGAAAAGTATTACCTGCACGACTTCTATATCGACTATGCGGGGCTCAGCGAGCCGAAGATGTACATTCCCAACCTGCTGAACGCGGCAACGGACGGCTACGGCCGCGCCAACCAGTGCGAGGCACAGCTCGTTGCGGGCAAAGGCTACTACTACTATGTGCCGATCACCGCGTGGGCGCGCAGCAGCGACGCGGAGTTCTGGTACTCGCGCTACGACACCGGCTCGTATTTCAGCGTCAAGAAGCTTTCGCAAAGCCTTGCCGCCGCAAAAGCGGAATGGGAGAGCACCGGCGCGAAGGCGGAGAAGACCGACACCGGCTGGCGCTTCGTGACAAATGAGGGCATGAGCAGCACGGTCATCACGCTCTTCGACGCACCGGACAATACCTGCTATGAAGTAGAGATCCACTGGAGCTTTGACGGCAGCACCGCGGAAAACGAGTGGGGCTGGAACCGCGACCGCGCCGTTGAGGGCGAGGCCGAGGTGCTCCGGGCGATGGTCAAGCGCTTCACGGTCACCGCCGCAGTGCGGCCCACGCAGGAGGACGCGGACAGCGCGCTCGACGCCGCGCTGAAGCAGCTGGGCGATATGAGCAGCGAGGTCACACTGTCGCTGAGCGTGAACGGCACTGACAGCAGCATCTATGACGGCAGCACCGTTATCAACCGCGCCTACTTTGCAAGGCAGCTGAGTGAAAGCCTTGTCTGGCGCGAAGCAAACGACAGTGCCGCGCCCTCGGCGCAGAACTGCATCCTCCTCATAACGGCGGACGGCGGCGTGCTAACGTTCTGCGAATCTCAGCCCATGCATCTCTGGCTGACAACGCCGGACGGAACGCTGTCCTGCTTCAAGGCAGACGTGAATGAAGACATCGGTTCTGCGTGGTCCCTTGTGCGCCTGTGGTACGACGAGGCGGAGTACGACGCGCTGCTGCGCGACGTCAAACCGCAGCCCAAGAGTCTTTCCTGGCAGGAGGCGGCGCAGCACTGGGCGGACGCCTACTACGGCGCGCACACGAAGGCAGCGAGCGGCAGCTCCTTTAAGTACACCTGGGTCAAGGCTCTCATCACCCCCGCCGAGGACACGACGAAGGCCAAGCGCGAGCAGGGCGAGATCGACGAGAACACCTACTGCTTCACAGTGGAGGTGCAGTTCACGCCTGAGAGCGAGACGGCACTCCATTATACGATGGCGGGCAACACCGCCGAATGCACCGACCCGTCCGCGCCCAAGGGCGCGTATGCCTTCTGGCGCTGCTGCACCATTCAGCTTGGGAGCGACGGCCTCTGGCACGGGGTGATGCTTGGCACCGGCTGGTAAATGACGCGATCATGAAAAACGGAGGGGGCTTCCCCTCCGTTTTCTCATGCGAAAAACAGAAAAAGTTCTGGAACATCTCAAAGATATGTGGTACAATAGGAATATTCCAAAACATTTTTCTCGGGAGGCTCCCGTCATGGAACAGAATCCGATCCTCAAGCTCCCGCTGTCGCTCGACAGTGAGATCCCCCTCTACTCCCAGCTCATGGGCATCATCAAGCGCAGCATCACCTCCGGCGCGCTCAAGGTCGGCGACCTGCTGCCGAGCGAGGCCGAGCTCTGCCGCGTTTACGATATCAGCCGCAACACGGTCCGTCAGGCCATCGGCGCGCTCGAAGAAGAGGGCTTTGTCGTGCGCAAGCGCGGCAAGGGCACGTTCGTCACTGACCCGAACACGCGCCGCAAGGGCGTGCAGTATTCGTTCACGACGGAAATTTCCCAGCTGGGCAAAACGCCGTCGTCCACGCTGGTCGACTTCGCGGTCATCACGCCTTCTCCCAAGATCGTGACGCTCATGGGCCTTGAGTCGGGCGTGAAGGTCTATCGCTTCACGCGCGTGCGAAACGTCGACGGCGAGCCGCTCATTTTGGAGACGTCCTACTATCCCGAGTACATCTACCCGAACCTGACGCGCGAGCTTTTGGAGACGCACAGCTTCTATAGTCTGCTCTACCACGTCGGCGTCATCCCGTTTTCCGCGTCGGACACGTATGAGGCCGTTGTGCTCGCGCCGCACGAGGCGCAGCTTCTGCACTGCGCGCCCGGCTCGGCGGCGTTTTTCCATCAGCGCCGCACCACGACCGAGAACGGGCATACCTATGAATACACCACGAGCTATATGCGCGCGGACCGCGTGAAGCTGGACGTGAGATTCCAGAAGGGATCGACGTCCTTCATGCGCACGGTGGACTGAAAAAATCGGCAGCCGAAAGGCTGCCTTTTTTTGCGCCCTCCCCGCGCAGCGGGGTTTTTATCACAGCGCGGCAGCGCTGCATCGTTGTTCCCCACACCGTGTGGGAGCGAGTCAAAGGGGGATATTCTCTTTCTCGAAAGAGAATATCCCCCTTACACCCCCAAGAGAAAGAACGAGGGGAGGCCCCCTCGACCCCCGACATTGCGGGTCTTATTCTTGAAAGGCTGCACGCGCTGCGCAGTGTGGGTGCGGTGTACATGGCTTCGCCATGAAGCTTCTGCGAGTCGTTGCCGTTCGCAACCGCGCCTTACTATCGTGAGGCGCGAGTGACGTTTGTTCGGCGGCAGACTGCCTGCCGAATGCGGCATTGCTAACGCTCGCCGCATTGTGGAGTGCTCCGGTAGACGGAAATTAGGCTGCACTTCTACAAGATGGGCAGAGCGGCAGCGGATAATAGGAGTAAGTCAGATCGTATAGCAGAACTCAACGCGGCAACGCCGCGCGCGGGTAGTGCAATCGGCAAGCATTGCAGCTCTTCGAGCTGTTCGCTTGCAATGAAAGCCTTTCTCTTGGGGTTCCAAAGGGGGTATTCTCTTTTGCGAAAGAGAATACCCCCTTTGACCCTGCCGCCCGCAGGCGGCATTTCCCTCGCACCTGTGCGAACAAGAGGGAGTCTTTCTTTGAAAAAGAAAATCTCCCTCTTGACAATATCGATATTCGATAATATACTCTCTTCAAGAATATCGAATATCGATAAAAGGAGGCCGACAATGGCGCGGGAGAAATTCAGCACGCTGACCGAGCAGATGTTTTACATCCTGCTGTGCCTGCGCGAGGAGTGCTGCGGCATGGACGTGATGGCGCGCGTGAACGAGTTGACGGGCGGGCGCGTGGCTGTCGGCCCGGGGACGCTCTACAACCTGCTTGAGCAGTTTTTGGCGGCGGGGTATATCGTCGAGACGCGCGCGGAGGGGCGGCGGCGCAGCTATCAGCTCACAGCGGAGGGAAAAACGCTGCTGCAAAACGAGGTGGAGCGCCTGCAAGCACAGGTGCGGGACTACGAGAAGCTATTTGAGAGATAACGCCCCTTGCGGGCGGCGAGAAATGAGAGAAAGCGAGGTTTTTCTGATGCGCAACACCAAACGGGAGCTGAATCCCTATTCCTTTTACGACACCGAGGGCCTTGCGCGCCACTTTGAGCGCATGGCGGCGGAGGGCTGGGCGCCCGACCGCGTGGGCCTGTTCATCCGCTACCGCCGCATTAAGCCGCAGAAGCTGCGCTTTGCCATCACCTACTATCCCGATGACGGTGGTGCAGACGGCGAAGATGTTTTCCTCGAGTACTGTGCACAGGCAGGCTGGCAGCAGTCAGCGGGCGTTGGTGATCTGACCTTCTGGGGAGACGGAGCCGAGGGCGAGGGCGGCGGCCTTGGCGGGAGGACCCGCCATGTGCTCTGCACAGCGGATGAAAACGCTGTGGATGTTGAGACTGACCCTGTTTTGCAGGTGGACGCGATGCACCGCGCACTCAAATATTACCACAGTATGATGATTTTTTGGTTCGGCTATATGCTCCTCAGGATCTGGGATATCCTGACCGGCCTGAAAACAGACCCTCTGAATACGCTTATCTATGGAATGGGGGATTTTTTGTCATGTATTTCGCCTGTTGTCACGCTGATCTGCGGGACTGACCTTATCTGCTATAACAGCTGGTATCGGAAGGCGGCGCGCACGGCGAGAGAGGAACACCGCTTTTTGCCTGCAAAGTCGCGCCCGTGGCTCCAGATACTGGAGCGCGCGGCGCTGCTGCTGACACTTTTCGGCATTTTGGTGAGAGCTCTGCTGGGAACCGGCAGCAGCAGTGCGGGGAGGCTTTACCTTGCCGCGATCCTGTGCGGGATCACGCCGTTTGCTGCGATGTTTCTCACCTATTCGGCGGTGAAAACCGGTGCGGGCAGGGCGAAGCGCTGCATCGTCACGGCCTGCGTGACGGCGGCGGTCGCGCTGGCTTCGGTGGGGGTGCT
>OGYZ01001852.1_pt1 | contig 15597 bp, 16 predicted proteins | sample 1576681 | NCBI WGS metagenome assembly OGYZ01 (sample SAMEA3541480, study PRJEB24748) | human gut metagenome | biome: human gut; feature: human-associated habitat; material: faeces | place: China | collected 2012 | reverse complement strand
GCTCGGATTTCAAAATCCGAGCCACTAATTTTAAAAAGCAAGCCACTAATTTTTTGCCACTTGAAAACCCGTTTGAATCTTGTCCGAAAAACGCAGACAATTTCGGACAGCGGCTTTTGCCGCAGTGGAGAGGGGTATGAAAATCCCCGGAACTGAGGTCCCGGGGACAAGCGTTATTTATAAATCAAGGTGGTCAGCCGCTCGGGGGCGAATATATCGTTTGCCACGGCCTGTATGTCGTCCGGCGTTATCGCGTCGATACGGCGGCACATTTCGTCAACATCGCGGTGGCGGCCATATTGCGAATACACTTTTCCCATGCTGAGGGCGTAGCTTTCCAGGCGGTCGCGCGAAATTTTTATCTGTCCTTTTATCTGTTTCTTTGCGGCGTTCAGGCGTGTGGGCGTGAGCGGCGTGTCGGTAAGGCGCTTTAGCTCGCGTGCCACGATACGCCGGCAGCGGCTTATGTCCTTTTCGTCGCAACCGAAGTAGATTCCCCACAACCCGGTGTCGGTGTACGAGGCCATGAAACTGTCCACCGTGTACACAAGCCCGTTCTTCTCGCGAAGCGATGTGTTAAGGCGTGAATTCATGCTCGGCCCTCCGAGTATGTTGTTCAGCAGGAAGAGCGGCGTCTTGCGCTTGTCGTTAGCGCTGAGGCCGCGTGTGCCTATTATTACGTGTGCCTGGTGGGTGCCCTTTTCTACTATTCTTTCTACCGGCTCGTATTCGGGCAGGGGAGTGACTGATTTTTCGGCAGCAAGCGGCGACAGCCCCGCAGTGGCGTGTTCGAGCATGCGCACGGCCCGCCCGAAGTCTATGTTCCCGTACAGGAAGAACGTGGCGTTCGACGGCCGGTAACACTTTCCCGTGAACGCAAGCGCGTCGGCAGTGGTGAATGTCCTCAACCGTTCGGCCTTGCCAAGTATTTTGCGCCCCAGGGCGTGGTTCTTGAATATGGTTTCCTCGAATTCATCGAAGATAAGGTCGGACGGCGAATCCTTGTAGCTTTGTATCTCGTCGATTATTACCTCAACCTCTTTGTCTATCTCGCATTGCGGGTATGTGCTGTGGAACACCATGTCGGTCAGAACGTTTATGGCGCGCTTCAGCTCCTCGCGCGGCAGCGGGGTGTAAAACACGGTTTCCTCCTTGCTCGTGTAGGCGTTGAGGTCGCCGCCCACGCTCTCGAGCGCGTTGCTTACGTGCCACGAGCTGCGGTGCTCCGTGCCCTTGAACGACATGTGCTCTATGAAATGCGCCATTCCTTCGCGGTCGGCGGGCTCGTGGCGCGTTCCGGCGTTTACTACGTATCCGCAATAAACAACTTCGGTGGCCGAAGGTTCGTATATTATCCTAAGGCCGTTTGCAAGTTTTTCTGTTTCGTAAGTGTTCATAGCGGCGCAAAATTACTATAAAAACACCAGCACTCAGGCCGGGATACCCAAAAAAGAGCACAAAGTGACGCCACGCACGGGAAAAATCATTATTTTTGGTTTTTAAACCAAAACTGACGAATATGAAAAAGGAAATTTCAACAACGAACGCTCCCTACGCTATCGGGCCGTACAGCCAAGGCGTAAAAATAGGAAACATGGTTTTCGTGTCGGGCCAGCTGCCCATTGACCCGCAAACCGGCAAGTTCCCCGACGACGACATTGCTGTGCTTACCCGGCGTTCGCTCGACAACATAAGTGCAGTGCTTTACGAAGCCGGAATGACAATGCGGGATGTTGTGAAGACAACAATCTTCCTTGTCGACATGAACGACTTCAAGGCTGTTAACGAGGTATATGCAGGCTATTTCGACGATGTTGCGCCGGCGCGTTCCGCCGTTGCAGTGGCCGAATTGCCAAAAGGAGCACGCATAGAAATCGAAGCAATAGCAATAAGTGAGTGACATGAAGAGAATTGGGGTTTTCTGTTCCTCGCACACCGACATCAATCCCGAATATGTCAGAGCGGCGGAGGCTTTGGGCGGCGAAATAGGCAGCCGCGGGGCATACATGGTTTACGGAGGCTCGGCATGCGGCCTGATGAAGGTAATAGCCGACGCCGTGCGCCGTGCCGGCGGGCAGACCATAGGAGTAGTGCCGCGTATTCTCATGGAGAAAAACCTTGCCGACGACTCCGACGTGATGTTTTACTGCGAGAATCTCGACGACCGCAAAAGCACGATGGTGCGCGAAGCCGATGTTTTTGTGGCTTTGCCCGGCGGGGTCGGCACTTTGGATGAAATATTCACCGTGGCGGCAGCAAACTTCATAGGTTACCATAAGAAGAAAGTCATATTATATAATGTGAACGGTTTCTGGAATCCTTTGGTCTACCTTCTTAAACACCTCGGGCAGGAAAGAATGATAAATTCCAGGATAAATGGGATAATTGAAGTGGCGGATACGACCGGAGAATTGTCAGAAAAGCTTTTCGGATAATAAAAACGGAGAAAAATCAACTTTTTCCGAAAAAAATATCGCACTGCCTGTAACTTTTTTCCGGTATAACCGTCTATTGATTGAAAGAACGATGAAAAAGCTCAGTTTTCGCGATGATGTATTGCCGCTAAAAAACAAAATTTTCCGGTTGGCTCTTCGTGTTACGCTGAACAAGGCAGAGGCTGAAGACATCGTTCAGGATGTACTGATACGCGTTTGGAACAAGCGGGACGAACTTGGCGAGGTGGAGTCGATAGAGGCTTATAGCCTTACGGTATGCAAAAATTTGGCTCTCGACCGCATAGCAAGGAAGGAAACTTCGAACGTAGCGCTCGACGACGCACCCCAAATGCTTTCCAACGAAGCGTCTCCCGACCAGCAGCTCATGCAGAGCGAACGCCTGCGCATGGTTGAGAAGTTTTTCAACACGCTTCCCGAGCAGCAACGCATGGTAATGCACCTGCGCGACATAGAAGGGAAGTCCTACAAGGAGATAGCCGGGATAACAGGGCAGAGCGAAGAGCAGGTGAAAGTGAACCTTTTCCGCGCACGTCAGCGCATTCGGCAACAAATTGAGAAAATAGAAGCGTATGGACTGTAAATACATAGAGAATCTTTTGGAACGTTTCTGGAAATGTGAGACGTCGCAGGAGGAAGAAGGCATACTTCGCGCATTCTTCCGCCAGAAAGACATCCCGCAGAGCCTGGAACCGTACAGAAGCCTATTTGTTTACGAAGACGAGGCCAAGGAAACGAAGCTGGGTGCCGATTTCGACGAAAAGATGCTGAAACTCGTCGAGCAACCTTCGGTAAACGCGCGCCGCATAACGTTAGCGTTGCAGTTGCGCCCGTTCTTCAAGGCCGCGGCGGCAGTGGCAATCGTGCTTGTGTTGGGAAACGCGGCGCAGCACTCGTTCAGCCGCGAGGGCAGCTCGGCTCCCGATTACAACTATGCCACATATAAGGATACCTACAAAGACCCAAAGGCAGCTTACGATGAAGTTTCCGAGGCATTCCACAACATGTCGGAAGAATTGCTCGAGCAGCAGAGAGCCGATTCTCTGAGCATTAACGGCAAGGAAAAGAAAATGCAATGAGGAGGTTGGTAACGCTTCTTTTGGTGTGCCTGACAATGCCGCTTTGCATGTCGGCCCAAACAGCACAGGACTTCGCTTCGAGGTTCATGGAAGACAACTTAGACGACAAGAACCTGGAATGTGTTACGGTAGGACCGAAAATGCTGCGCGAGATAACCAAAATGGCTAAGGAAAACGACGACAGCCAAGACATGATGTCGTTCTTTTCGAACATAAACAGCGTAAGGATAATAAATTCCGGTTCTTCGGCGGAGGAATACAGGAAAGAAGCCTTGGAACTGCTCGAGAGCAGCGGCAAGCGCTACACAAAATACGGCAAGGATGATTCTTCGGAAGACTATGGCGATTGCGTGTGGGTGCGAAGGCGTTCCGACAAGATAGTGGAGCTTGTATATGTAAGCATGGCTAAGGAAAAAGAGTTCATGGTACTCGACATTACCGGCCAGCTTGACGAAGATTTCGTCGACTCGCTCCTGAACAACAGTAAGAAACACTAATTTTTTCATTTCAATACAAGCATATAACCGTTGTGAAACGACATGCGTTTGCTCTATTAAAACAATCAATCAAGAAGCTGTGAAGTTTCAATTCTCTCATTAAAATCCAATGGATTTTCAACGATAAAGAGGGGGCTCCCGAAAGGAAGTTCCCTCGTTTCGTATCCCGGCGGCAATATACCGGCAGGCTTTCCGCCACACTGCCGGCATGTGCAGAACTGCATTCCGTAAAGTATGCCTGAAGCCCCGGAAACACTTGATTTCGGGCACAATAAAAAAACTGTTTTTCAGTATTTTATATACCCCTTTGAGCAAATAAAAAATATGTGCCTTGTATTTTAAAATATGTCAGACATATTTTAAAATATCTCAGACCTGTTTTTCCGCCCTTGAAAACCCGGGAAAAACTTGACAGACAAAAACGGAACGTAGGGGCGTTCTTTTACGGGAGTTCCTTTGCCACGCGCGGGAGCGCGCCGTATGTGGCGCAAAAAAACTACTTTTGCAGCCGTGGAAGTTTTTATAGACTATGGTTATTCCATTTCGACCGACATTTTTACGGTTGACTTGAAGGAAGGCACGCGCAGCGGGTATTTCATGCGGCAGGCGCCGGGCCATGCAACCGTAGTATGTCCGCCGGGAACTGATTTTTACCGTGCCGAAAGGCAGGCAATGCTCGGTCGCGCAATAGTCGAGGCCATGCGCAAGGAGGTGAAACGCGCGGTAGTGCCTCGCTTGCAGGAGTTTTCGGCTCGTACTGGCATTACTTACAGCCGTTCGTTCGTGCGCCAGAGCCATACCAATTGGGGCAGCTGTTCGTCGAACGGCAACATCAACCTCTCGGTGTTCCTGATGGCTCTGCCGTCGAGGTATATCGACTATGTTTTGTTGCATGAACTTTGCCACCGCCGCGAAATGAACCACGGCAGCCGTTTTTGGGCGTTGCTCGACTCTTTTACCGCCGGGCAGGCCAAACGCCTGCGCAAGGAGATGAACGAATACGCCCGCGGGGTGTATCCGCTCTTGCTGCCGCTTGTTAAGGCCTTGCGTTGACTTGTGTGCCCTGCAGGTGTACCGTGCTTAGGGGCTTTATTCCTTGAAATTCTTTGGTTTGCGTGCCGTAGTGTCGATTATAAGCTGTTGCAGCGCCTTGTTCTGTTCCGGCGTGGTGATTAGGTAGCGGTGCTTGCCCGTTGCCGACGGCGTGAATCGGGTGGTGCCCTTGTCGCTCACCGATATTGTGCCGCGCGGGCTCGTGCCGAACATGTCGGGCTGCACGGTGTAGATTACGGACAGTATGTCCCATGTGCACTGGTCGTGCGGGTTGGGGTTGTGCGTGTTGTAGGCTTTTACAAGCGGGTGGTTCTCAGTCCATGCCAGCCTTTCGTTGAATATCCCCGACGGGTAGACCACTTTTTCGCCCACCTCGAACGGGTTCTGCATTATCTCGCCGGGCCATTCGTCTATGGTTTCCTGCATTGTCTTTATGTCGCAGGCCACGTTATACTCGGCGTGGTCGGGGTTTTGGTTGTTGCCCATCATTATGGAAAGCAGTTTAACCTTTTTGGCCACAAGCTCGCGGCCGGTGAGCTTGGAATATTTGTCGGGCTTGCTGTTTAAAAGTGCCGCAAGGTTTGTTCCGAAGCCCACGGAGACTATCACCACCGAGTTGTCGGGCTGGCGGCTGAGTGTCTTGCGGTAAAACTCTGTGCTGTTGATGAAATCTTTTTCCTTTTTGCTGCGTTTGTACAAAGGTTTCCCTTTGTCGTCGGTCTGTTCCACCACCACGTCGGCGTAGCGGTTGCCGTCCTGTGGGCGTGACACGGGTGTTGCGCTTTTTGCTATCGGAACTTTAGGGTAGCCGTACCATGTGAGCATGGCGTCGACGAACGGGCAGATGTTGGCGCCCTCCTTGTGGGTGCTTACTCCGAGAAGGTCTATCTTGCCGTCGTCCATGTATTTGCAAATCACGTCGAGGGCGAGTGCGTCGTCGATGTCGTTGCCCATGTCGGTTTCGAAGATAATGCGCTGTTTTTGTGCGTTTGCCGTTTGCAGCAAGGCCGCAAAAAGGCACAGCATGAGGAGAATGGCTTTTTTCATGGCAGTTTGTTTTGGGTGGAAAACAAAGATAACGAAAGAAATGAACCGGACAAAGCGAGCGGCTTCATTTTGTGCGGTAGAGAGTTTTACGTGCGGGTTTACGGCACAATGTGATTTTTCATGGTATTGCGGCCATTTTTGTCTGCATTTTCGAGATGGCTTTAGGAGAGGCAAAAAAATATGTCCGACATAATTTAAAATATGTCTGACCTGTTTCAAAATATGTCCGACATAATTTACCGGGCGAGCCATGTTGTTTTTCACCTTTTGCAGCGGGCGTTTCCGAAGGGGCGAAAAAGTGTTAAATAAAGTTATGCAGGGATTCTTTTCCCGGCTCTTTTTATGTCTGTTTTGCAATGTCCGAATGCTTGTCCCGAACGTGCTCCCCACGTGCCGGCGGGGCTTTGCGGCAAAATAAAGTTGTTGGTTCACAATTGCTTTGTTTTTCAGCAAACTGCGCTTTTTCGAAAATAAATTAAAAGAAATGGAGTATGGTGGTGAATTGTGGAGAAAAATTGTTACTTTTGCCCAATAAGTATGAACCTATAACACTGCCATTAGAAAAACATGCGTTTTACGGGTACAATCGAAGCCAAAGCCGACACGAAAGGCAGGGTGTTTTTTCCGGCCGCTTTCCGTCGTGTTTTGGGCGATGGCGAGGACGAAAGGCTTGTGCTGGCCAAAGATGCGTTCCAGCCTTGCCTTGTGGTGTATCCGTGGAGCGTGTGGAATGCGCAGGTGGATGAATTGAGCGGCAGGCTCAGCCGCTGGAACGCAGCCCACCGCTCGCTGTTCAGGCAGTTCGTGTCGGATGTCGAGGTCTTTACGCTCGACACCAACGGCAGATTCCTTATACCCAAACGCTACGCACAGATGGCCGGAATAAGCCAGGACGTAGTGTTCCTCGGGATGGACGATACTGTAGAGGTGTGGTCGAAACCGCAATTTGCGGCGCACAATATGCCGGCCGCCGATTTTGCCAAGCAGCTTGAGGAAATAATGAGCAGCCAGCCATGAACGTTCCCGAAACCGTTTATCACGTACCCGTAATGCTCAACCAGAGCGTGGACGGGCTTTCTGTTAGCAAGGGCGGCGTGTATGTGGATGTCACATTCGGCGGCGGCGGACACTCGCGTGAGATTTTGCGGCGCATGGACAGCGACGGCCGCCTGTTCGGCTTCGACCAGGACGGCGACGCAGCGGCCAATGTTCCGCAGGACGGGCGCTTCACGTTTGTGCTGTCGAATTTCAGGTATATAGAAAACTGGATGGATTATTACGGCATAAGCGGGGTGGACGGCGTGCTTGCCGATCTGGGAGTGTCGAGCCACCATTTCGACGACGTGAAGCGCGGTTTTTCTTTCAGGCATGACGCCGAACTCGACATGCGTATGAACAGGAAATCGCACCTTACGGCCGCCGAGGTGCTTAACACTTACGACGAGGAAAGGCTCGCCTTTGTGTTGCACACTTTCGGCGAACTGAAAAACGCTCGGCAGATAGCCAGGGCTGTGATAAAACGCCGGAACACAGCACCATTTGCGCGCATATCCGACCTGCTGGAGCTGTTGCAGCCGTTTGTAGGCCGCGATCGCGAGAAAAAGGACATGGCCAAGGCTTTCCAGGCATTGCGCATGGAAGTGAACGACGAAACCGGAGCCTTGTGCCGTATGCTCGAAGGGGCAATATCGCTGCTCGTGCCCGGAGGACGCCTCGTTGTGCTTACATACCATTCCATAGAGGACAGGATAGTAAAAAACTATATACGTTCAGGCAATGCTGCCGGCAAAGTGGAACAGGATTTCTACGGCAACCGCCTCGTGCCGCTAAAGGCCGTGAACAATAAGGTAATCGTGCCTGCAGAAGAAGAAATAGAGCGGAATCCGCGCAGCCGCAGCGCAAAACTGCGCATAGCCGAGAAAATAATTTGACGCAATGCCCCTGTATTCATAATCATTCCTGCAAAAAAGAATGGAAGAACTGCCAGTTAACGAAGAACAGAAACAGCAAACCAGCGAAGACAAGGCCCTGAAAAGCCTGCGTGAGCTTACCAGCGAGCGCGACGCCCCGAAAAGGCGTATAACGTTGCACAGCATCCTTGGCGGTGATATACTGCAAGGCGAATGGGTGCGCCGCAACGTGGGGCTGATAATATTGATTGTGTTCTTTGCGCTGCTGTATGTGGGCAACGGATACGTAAGCCAGCAGGAGACGATAGAAATAGACAGGCTTAAACGCCAGGTGGACAGTGCGAGGAACATAGCACTGATACGTTCCTGCGAATTCCTTGAGAACAGCCGCCAAAGTTACGTTGAAGAATCCCTGAAGGAGAAAGGCGACAGCACTTTGCAGATGTCTACCGTTCCTCCGTACATAATAAAAATAGATACAGCCGAATGAAGTTTCCCGGAAAAAAGATTATGCCGCGCTACAATGTAATCGTAGCGCTCCTTATGCTTGTGGGGCTGGGAATTCTGGCCAAGACGGCTTACATCATGTTTGCCGAGCGCGACTTCTGGCTGGCTGTAAGCAAACGTTCGGTCGTAAAGAATATACCTATACGGCCTGTGCGCGGCAATATATATTCGAGCGACGGAAGGTTGCTCGTATCATCGCTTCCCGAGTACAATATCTGCATGGACTATGTTTGTACCGAAAAAGATTCTGCCATAAGGGTAAGGACGCAGAACTGGCGCGATTCAATGATAACGGCAAAAGCCGACAGCATAGGCGAAGGGCTGCACAAACTGTTCCCCGAAGTGAGTGCGCAGGCTTTTAAGACGCGCCTTTTGCGCGGACGCCTGAAGAAGCGGCGTTATTGGAAACTTTATAACAAGCGTGTTTCGTATTCGCAATTCCAGGAAGTGAAGAAACTTCCGCTTTTCCGCGAATCGCGCAACAAGAGCGGATTTTTCGGCGAGCCGTTTTACCAGCGTACAAAACCGTTCGGTTCGCTTGCCGGAAGGACTCTCGGCGAGGTGGACGGCCGCACGGACACTGCACGTTACGGATTGGAGCTTGCTTTCGACACTTTGCTTAGGGGAAAGTGGGGAAGTTCGCACAGGCGAAAGGTGCTCGACCGTTATCTTAAAATAATAGACAGCCCGCAAGAGAACGGCTATGACATTGTGTCGACAATAGACGTTGAAATGCAGGATGTGGCCGAAAAGGCACTTGTCGACCAGCTAAAGGAAATTGACGCGCCCATAGGTCTGGCCGTGCTTATGGAAGTGAGTACGGGAGATGTAAAGGCGATAGTAAACATGACGCGCGGCAGCGACGGCAAATACCGCGAGACGCGCAATTACGCGGTGAGCAACCTGCTTGAACCCGGTTCGGTGTTCAAAACGGCTTCTTTCATGGTTGCCATGGACGACGGTTACCTCCACGTGGACGACATAGTAGATACCGGAAACGGTGTGAAGAACATGCACGGCCGGAACATGAAAGACAGCAACTGGCGTTCCATGGGAGGTTTCGGAGTGCTTACTGCTGCCGAATGCATAGAGAAGTCGTCGAATGTGGGAGTAAGCTATTTTATCGATAAATTCTATTATGACCAGCCCGAGAAATTCGTTGACGGACTTTACAGGATAGGCCTGGCAGAGGATTTGAAGCTTTCCATTCCTGGCTACGCCTGCCCCCGCATACGCCGCCCGATGAAGAACCGCGAGAACTGGTCGAAAACGGCACTCGCATGGATGAGCATAGGATACGAGACGCAAGTTCCGCCTATCAGCACCCTGGCTTTTTACAACGGTATAGCCAACGGGGGAAAGATGTTGCGCCCGCGCTTTGTCAAGTCGTTGATGAAAAACGGCGAAGTGGTACAGGAATACCCCGTGACGGTAGTGCGCGAACGAATGTGCTCGCCCAAGACACTGAACGATATAAAGATGTGTCTGGAGCTGGTTGTAAAAAAAGGCACGGGCAAGAAGGTAAGGTCGAAGAACTTCCGGATAGCAGGCAAGTCGGGAACGGCGCAGATATGGACCAAGGCCGGGCGCACGTCGGAATACCTTGTAACCTTTGTGGGCTATTTCCCCGCCGACAATCCCAAGTACAGTTGTATAGTGTGCATACGTAAAAACCCGCCTGCTGCCGGCGGAACGAGTTGTGGCCCTGTATTCAAACGTATAGCCGAAACGGTAATGGCGCGCACCATGCGTCCTTCGTTGGAAGACCTGCGCGACACGGTGAACACGGTATGGCCGTATGCCATGCACGGAGATATTTCGGCCACGAAGAGCGTGCTCTCGGAACTCCACATCCCATACCGTCTTGAAGGTAGCGAAGGTATGTGGGGTGTGTCGGAGACCAACGAGTCGGGCCTTGTGCTCGAAAGGGACGAAACCGGCGAAAACGTAGTGCCCGACGTTGCAGGAATGGGAGTTCGCGACGCTTTGTTCCTGCTTGAGAGCAAAGGGCTGCATGTTAGCGTCTCGGGAACAGGGCAAGTTGTAAAACAAAGTATACCGGCAGGGTCTTCATTCAAAAAGAACCAGGAAATAAAGATATTCCTTGAAATACCCAAAAAACGTAAGCCTGTGAAGAAGGCAGTGCCTGTACCGGCTGTTATGCCCGGCGAGAAAAACGAAAAAACAACCCATGACAGTGCCGGCACAGCCAAAAAGGAAATGCCTGCAAATAAACCGGTAAAAACATCCGGGACGTAGCAAAAAATATGTCCGACCTATTTTAAAATATGTCAGACATATTTTAAAATATCTCAGAGCTGTGAAAAAACTCCCCGTAAAGGCTCCCGTTAAACAGGGAAAAAGAACGACAGGAAAGTTAAATAAAAATAAATACGACAATGAAGCTTAAAGATGTGTTGCGCAAGGTAAAGCCTTTGGAAACAATCGGCAGTATGGAAACCGAAATAACAGATGTGCAGATTGATTCGCGCAAAGTCAAGAAAGGCTCTTTGTTCATAGCCGAACGCGGAACGCAGACGGACGGCCACGTTTTTATACCGGCAGCCGTGAAAAACGGTGCGGCGGCCGTGGTATGCGAGACTATGCCCGAAGAAATTGACGGAAACACGGTGTTTGTGCGCCTTGAAAGCACGGAAGCAGCCGCCGGGCCTATCGCCACGCAATTTTACGGCGACCCGTCGAGGAAACTCAAACTCGTGGGAGTTACGGGAACAAACGGCAAAACCACGATAGCAACATTGTTGTACAACATGTTCCGCAAATTCGGTTACAAGTGCGGGCTGTGTTCTACAGTTTGCAACTATATCGACGGGGAGGCCGTTCCGGCCGACCATACAACGCCCGACCCCGTTACGCTAAACTATCTGTTGGGGCGTATGGCCGACGCCGGTTGCCAGTATGCTTTCATGGAAGTAAGTTCACACAGCATAGCGCAGAAAAGGATAGGGGGACTGGTATTCGCAGGAGGCATTTTTACGAATCTTACGCGCGACCATCTGGATTATCACAAGACATTCGAAAATTATCGCAACGCCAAGAAAGCCTTCTTCGACGGACTGCCGAAAACGGCTTTTGCCATTACCAACGGCGACGATAAAAACGGCATGATAATGGTGCAGAACACTGCGGCAACGGTAAAAACATATTCCACACGCTCGATGGCCGATTTCCGTGCCCGGATACTCGAAATGTCGTTCGAAGGAATGCTGCTCGAAATAGACGGCCGCGAAGTAAGCGTGCCTTTCGTAGGAAAGTTCAATGTGTCGAACTTGCTTGCAGTCTATGGTGCGGCACGAATGCTCGGGCGCGAAGCAATGGAAATACTTACAACCCTGAGCACTTTGCACAGCGTTGCCGGCAGATTCGAGACATTGCGTTCACCGTCGGGATATACGGCAATCGTGGATTATGCACACACGCCCGACGCATTGGTGAATGTCCTTAGCGCGATACACGAGGTGCTAAAGGAAAGCCGCAGCCTCGAAAGCAAGGTAATAACCGTGTGCGGCGCCGGAGGAAACCGCGACAAGGGCAAACGCCCGCTTATGGCCGCCGAAGCTGCAAACCGTAGTGACAGGGTTGTTATAACAAGCGACAACCCACGTTTTGAAGACCCGCAGGCAATAATAAACGACATGACGGCCGGACTCACCGCGGCCCAACGCAGAAAGGTTGTAACCATCGCAGACCGGCGGGAAGCTATAAAGGCAGCCTGCATGATGGCCGATAAGGGCGACGTGATACTTATAGCCGGTAAAGGGCACGAGGATTACCAGGAGATTTCCGGAGTGAAACACCATTTCGACGACCGCGAGGAAGTGCGCAAGGTCTTTGAGCAGGAAAAGCAGGCGTGACAAGGCCGCTACATCCGGATAATACAATAACAATAACAATTAAAGGTAGAGATTATGCTATATTATTTGTTCCGATTCCTTGAAGATTTTGGCGTGCCGGGAGCAGGCATGTGGTCATACATATCTTTTCGCTCTTTGCTCGCATTTATGCTCGCATTATTGATTTCAGCGTGGTTCGGACAGCACTTTATAAAATATATGAGGCGCAAGAACTTCACCGAAACACAGCGCGACGCCAAAATAGACCCGTTCGGAGTGCAAAAAATCGGCGTTCCGTCAATGGGAGGTATAATAATCATAGCGTCGATACTCGTGCCGTGCCTGTTGTTCGGCCGCCTGCGCAACATATATATGCTGCTTATGCTCGTTACAACGGTGTGGTTCGGGTTGCTCGGCTTCCTTGACGACTACATAAAGATTTTCAAACACAACAAGGACGGCCTGCATCCTAAAGCAAAGATAGCGGGGCAAATGGTGCTCGGACTAATCGTAGGGCTTACGCTTTACCTGAGCCCCGACGCGGTTAACCGCGAAAATATAACGAAAACCCGCACGGTCGACAGGTCGGAAGGGATAATCCACAAGAGCGAGCCGGTAAAATCAACTATTACAACGATACCTTTCTTTAAGAACAACAATCTGAGCTATACAGAAATCATGTCGTTCTGCGGGCCATACAAAAACGCAGCCGGCTGGTTGCTTTTCGTAATAGTAACAGTTTTGGTTATTACCGCAGTGTCCAACGGGGCAAACCTAAACGACGGCATGGACGGAATGGCCGCAGGAAATTCGGCCATAATTGGGCTCGTGCTGGGGTTGCTTGCCTATGTGTCGAGCCACATACAGTTTGCAAATTACTTGAACATAATGTATATACCCGGGTCGCAGGAGCTTGTGATTTTTGCGTCGGCTTTCGTAGGCGCGATGATAGGTTTCCTGTGGTATAATGCTTATCCGGCACAAATATTCATGGGCGACACGGGAAGCCTTACAATCGGCGGCATAATAGGTGTGCTTGCCATAATAATACACAAGGAACTGCTTTTGCCGTTGCTTTGCGGCGTTTTCCTTGTCGAGAGCCTCAGTGTTATATTACAAGTGGAGTATTTCAAGTTGGGAAAGCGACGGGGAGTGAAACAGCGTCTTTTCAAACGCACTCCTATACACGACAATTTCCGTGTTTTGCCGTCGCAACTCGACCCAGACTGCCGCTATGTGTTCGGAAATTGGCCACGCAGTGCTACGCACGAAAGTAAGATTACGGTGCGTTTCTGGATTGCAACGATTCTGCTTGCAGCCCTTACGATAATAACGTTGAAGATAAGATGAAAGTTAGAAAAAGAGTAAGATATGAGTAAGATAGTAGTGTTGGGAGCAGGCGAGAGCGGTGTTGGTGCAGCGGTCTTGGCACAAAACAAAGGCTTCGAGGTTTTTGTTTCAGACATGGGTGGCATACAGCCCAAATACAAGTCGATGTTGGAAAAATACGGCTTGCGTTGGGAGGAAGGAAAGCACAGCGAGGACGAGATACTCTCGGCCGACGAGGTAGTGAAGAGCCCCGGCATACCCGAGGACGCACCGATGATTAAGAAAATCCGCGCCAAGGGCATAAACATAATAAGCGAGATAGAGCTTGCCGGACGCTATACCGACGCAAAGATGATTTGCATAACCGGCAGCAACGGCAAAACCACCACGACATCACTTATATATCATATATTCAAGTCGGCAGGTTATAACGTAGGCCTTGCCGGCAATATAGGAAGGAGTCTGGCACTGCAGGTGGCCGAGGAGAATTTCGACTATTACGTGATAGAGCTTAGTTCCTTTCAGCTCGACAACATGTACGACTTCCGCGCCAACGTTGCCGTGCTTCTAAATATCACGCCCGACCACCTTGACAGGTACGGAAACAATTTCCAGAACTACGTAGACGCAAAAATGCGAATAATACGCAACCAGACGCCGGAGGACGCGTTTGTTTACTGGATGGACGACCCCGTAATCAAGAAAGAACTTGAAAAATACGACATCAAGAGCCGCATGTGCCCGTTCTCGGCCATAAAAGAAACCGGGGCAATAGCATACGTCGACGACGGGATGTACACAATAGAATCTCCCACGCCGTTCAATATGGAGCAGGAGTCGCTTTCGCTTACCGGCAGGCACAACCTGTATAATTCGCTTGCCGCCGGCATTACAGCCAAACTCGCCGGAATACGCAATGAGGACATACGCAAGAGCCTTTCCGATTTCCCGGGAGTGGAGCACCGCCTCGAGCGCGTTGTAAAGGTGCGCGGAGTGCAGTACATCAACGATTCCAAAGCTACCAACGTCGATGCCTGCTGGTATGCACTCGAGAGCATGACTACGCCTACGGTGCTAATACTCGGAGGCAAGGACAAGGGCAACGACTACACGCCAATAAAGGAGATGGTCAAGAAAAAGTGCCGCGCACTGGTTTACCTCGGTGCCGACAACAGCAAGCTGCACCGCGAGTTCGACTCTCTCGGCCTGCCCGTTGCCGACACGCACGACATGAAGACCTGCGTGGCCGAATGCTATAAGTTCGCACAGCCGGGCGATACGGTGCTGCTCAGCCCGTGCTGCGCAAGTTTCGATTTGTTTCATAACATGGAGGACCGCGGAGAGCAGTTCAAGGCTGCTGCAAGGGCACTCTGAACATAACATGGGACAGATATGGGAAAGTTGAGCGGACTTTTCAGAGGCGACAGGGTGATATGGATAGTTTTCTTCGCGCTGTGCATTATCTCAATCGTTGAAGTGTTCAGTGCGTTGAGTACGCTTACATACAAGGACGGCGACTTTATCCGGCCTATTTTGCGCCACTTCGCGTTCCTTGTGTCCCCCTCATATTTCGATGGAGCAATGTTCGTCAGAACCAAAAACCGAAAAGACCTCACAATGAATTTTTGGCGTGATTCCGTGCCGCTATTTCAAGATTCTCATGCCCTTGGGCCTGCTTTTCTCGTTCGTTACGCTTATCTGCCTTTTGATGGGCTGGGGCGTTGAGGTAAACGGGGCAGTGCGCTGGCTCAACGTGTTCGGCGTGCCGCTCCAACCGTCGGAGATTGCCAAAGGCTCCCTTGTCATAACTACGGCATACATACTCTCGTCCATGCAGACCGAAAAGGGCGCCGACAAGCGTGCCATAA
>OGYZ01001829.1_pt1 | contig 15779 bp, 11 predicted proteins | sample 1576681 | NCBI WGS metagenome assembly OGYZ01 (sample SAMEA3541480, study PRJEB24748) | human gut metagenome | biome: human gut; feature: human-associated habitat; material: faeces | place: China | collected 2012 | reverse complement strand
ACATTTCCGCTACCGAAGGAGCGAAAACATAATCACAACCTACTGGTTCAAGCAAAGCACAGTCTGCATCCAACGTACGTGGATACGTTTCCAAATCATGCTTATCATTAAACTGCGTCGGATTAACGAAATCACTGACCACACAAATATCATTTTCGGCAACACAACGCTTCACTAAACTAATATGTCCGGCATGCAAAGCTCCCATTGTAGGAACAAGACCGACTTTCTTCCCTTTTTCTCGCTCAAGAGCCAAGAAATTCTTTAAATCTTTGATAGAACTTACTATTTTCATCTTATAGATGCTTAAAAACGGTGCAAAGCAACAAAATAATTATCAGAAATAAAAGATTTTTACTATCTTTGTACCGTCTAAATAAAAGAAAAATACAGAATGGATGCAAAAAAAATCTTGTTTATAGCTCAGGAAATCACCCCTTATTTACCGGAATCTGAAATTGCAACAATCTGCCGGAATCTTCCGCAAGGAATTCAGGAACGCGGTCGCAAAATCAGAACTTTCATGCCTAAATTTGGTAACATTAATGAACGTCGCAACCAATTACATGAAGTAATCCGCCTTTCGGGAATGAATCTGATTATCGACGATACGGATCATCCGTTGATTATTAAGGTTGCATCTATACAAGCTGCCCGTATGCAGGTATATTTCATCGACAATGATGATTATTTCCAGCGCAAATCGACAGTTATCGATGAAAACGGAAATGAATATGAAGACAACGACGAACGTTCAATATTCTATGTACGAGGTGTCATAGAAACGGTTAAAAAGCTTCGTTGGATTCCCGATGTTATTCATTGTCATGGTTGGATGTCAGCCTTCACGGGGTTGTATATTAAACGTATGTATGCAGATGATCCATGCGTACGAAATGCTAAAATCGTTTATTCAATTTATAACGACGACTTCAAACAGCCGCTGGATCCAAACATTGCCAACAAATTGATTATGGACCAAGCAGAAGAAGCTGATGTAGAAAACTTACGTAAAGATACAAGTTTCGTAGGTTTGTCTAAATTAGCAATTGATTTTGCAGACGGCGTTATACAAGGTAGCGAAACAATCCATCCAGACATTTTACAATATATCGCTACGAAACCTAATACTCCATTTTTACCGTATCAATCACCCGAAACGTACATTGACGAATTTAACAAATTCTACGATGTCGTTTTGGAATCTAAATAGTTATTTAACATGGACTTTAAAAGACTTATACTTGGGCTCGCTTTCGGAGGTATTTTACTTAGCGGGTGTAATGATGAATTGAGCCAGGTTGGACCAAGTATTCAGCCAGATGGTGACCGTTCTTTTGTTTATGCGGATACATTTCAGCTTGAAGCATCTACCATTAAATTAGATTCGGTATATGCCCGGACTGTAAACGGACTGTTAGGACAAATCTACGATCCCTTGTATGGAAACCTGAAAACAGATTATATCTGTCAGTTCTATTGCCCTGAAAATTACAAATTCGCCCATGAACCGATTGATGGTAAGGTCGATTCAATGGCATTCTTTATCATGTATGATGAAGGTGGTTATGTAGGCGACTCATTAGCTCCTATGCAGGCTAAGATTTACCAGGTTACTAAACCTTTGGCCCGGAATTATTACACAAACATGAATCCTGAAGATTTTTGTGACCTGCAAACACTGATTGGAGAAAAAACTTATACGGCATACGATTTGAGTATCCCTGATTCTATTCGTAACATCACGGATACAAGCAATCCTAATTATTATACACCGAATGTACGTATTCGAATCAGTACGGATATTGCTCAAAGCTTTTATGATGAAACAGTCAACAATCCGAGTTCTTTCCAAAATCAGGAAGCCTTTAATAAATTCTTCCCCGGATTTTATGTAACAACTGGGTTTGGAACAGGAAACATCCTGGAAGTGGCTCAATCGTCTTTCTTTATATATTATAAGTATAAATCGACGACAGAAGCAGGAAAAGATACGATTATCCATACAAGAGAGCAGTTCAATGTGACTAAAGAAGTCATCCAGATGAATCAAATAGAGAATGGGAACATTGAACAATTGCTTGAACCGAATGAAGAATTCAGTTATCTGAGAAGTCCGGCCGGTGTTTGTACTAAAATAGTAGTTCCAGCCTCCGCTATCAAAGAAAAGATAGGAGATCGCATCATTAACGGTCTGAACTTCTCCATGAAAGCCATGCCTCAAGAAGAATGGTTATATGCTTTTGAAGCCCCCAAAAATGTACTACTTTTACCGGAAGACTCCGTTCAAAGCTTCTTTGAGAACAATAAAATAGAAGACAACGTGACTTCCTATTTGGCAACCTTTGGTGAATATGCCACAAACACATATTCTTTTGGGAACATATCAAGCCTATTACAAGTACATTTGGAAAACAAACCTGACGAAGATTTGAATTTAATACTACTTCCGGTTTTACGAGGAACACAAAATTCAAGTAGTTCTTGGGGGAGTTCAGGTAAACCTTACACGACATCAATTACGAACTATATGAAACCGTCAGGTGTTCGATTGAAGAAAGACAAAGAGGCTATGCAAATTGTTGTATTGACAAGTAAATATAACGATTAAAGATAATGAAATAAAAAAGAGGAACCGATTGGTTCCTCTTTTTTTTATTCTACATGGCTTTCTGCTATCTGCTTGAAACCATTCAGGAAATCAGTTACAGACATTCGTTTTTTCCCTGCCAACTGCACTGATTGTAATCGTAAAAATCCACCATCTACCGCAACGTCAACAAAGCTTTTTCCATCTGATTGAATTGTACCAACAGGAAAACAATGTTGCTCCGGACGTTTCTCCGTCTGATAAATTTTCAGGACTTGCCGTTTACCATCACGGGTAACCAATTCCGTCCAAGCGGCTGGATAAGGAGACAATCCTCGAACAAAGTCATACAAATTCTTCAAAGGTTTATTCCAATCGATCCGACAAGTCTCCTTAAATATTTTAGGAGCCGGCAAAAATTCAGACACACCATCAAACAAGTCTTTCTGAGGGAAAGGAACTACATTTCCTTCACAAATCTGATCAACCGATTTCAGTACAGTCTGTGCTCCCAACGCCATTAAGTTATCATGCAAGATTCCTGCATCATCAGTATCTGCAATAGGACAAGTTTCCTGCATAATAATACTTCCGGTATCAATTTCATGATCCAAGAAGAAGGTTGTTACACCTGTCTTTGTATCGCCATTGATAATTGCCCAATTAATAGGAGCAGCACCCCGATACCGAGGCAATAAAGAGGCATGCAAATTAAACGTGCCCAAACGAGGCATGTTCCACACAACTTCAGGAAGCATACGAAAGGCAACAACGATCTGCAAATCGGCATTCCATGCACGAAGAGCTTCCAAAAACGCTTCATCTTTTAACTTCTCGGGCTGAAGAATAGGAAGACCGACTGATTCAGCATACTTTTTAACAGCACTCGACTGAAGTACACTACCATGCCGTCCCATCGGTTTATCAGGCATTGTTACAACACCCACCACTTGATAACCATGCTCAACCAAAGCTCGCAGGCATTCCACCGCAAATTCGGGTGTGCCCATATATACAATTCTCAAATCTTCTTTCTTCATATTTTATCAATCTCCTGAAAAATTATCTACCAAAACTTCTCTATAGGAATTAAATATTTTCGACTTAGACATAAATCCCATATATCTGCCCGTTTCATCAACTACCGGTAAATTCCAAGCTTTCGTGTCATCAAAAATCTGCATAATCTGGTCCATAGGCGTATTCACCACAATCTTAGCCGGTGCCGATACCATGAATTTGGAAACATGGAACCGATTATACAACTCTGGACGGAACATGATATTCCGAATATTATCCAGCAGAACTATTCCCAGCAAAATACCTCGATCATCCACTACCGGAAACGTATTGCGACTACTCCGAGCAATCACTTTTACCATGTCTCCTAACGTCATTTCTGGAGAAACCACCTGGAAGTCGCGCTCAATCACATTGTCTGCACTCAACAAAGTCAATACGGCTTTATCTTTATGGTGCGTCAACAATTCCCCTTTCTGAGCCAATCGCATCGAATAAATACTATGCGGTTCAAACATCAGAATTGTAATATACGAACCGATCGAAACAATCATCAGAGGAAGGAACAAATCATATCCACCAGTCAATTCTGCAATCAGGAAAACGCCCGTTAAAGGAGCATGCATCACACCCGACATAATTCCAGCCATACCTAACAAAGCAAAATTCTTTTCCGACAGATACATCGTAAAAGGAAAATAATTACATATATGAGCGAAAATGAACCCTGCAATACATCCCAGATATAGACTAGGAGCAAAAATACCACCACAACCACCACCACCATTGGTAGCACTTGAAGCAAATACTTTAGTCAGCAAAATCAGTCCCAAAAAGATAACTATTCCAAAATAGGAATCATTCAGAGGGTAGAACATACTATTGTCCATCAATCCAGCGAACTGACCGTTCAGCAACAGACCGATCGTATCATATCCTTCACCATAAAGCGGAGGGAAAATAAAGATCAACAAACTCAGCATAATTCCTCCCATCATAAACTTACGCCAATATGTCGTTCCATACCGACGATATTCGCCTTCAATCCAGTTCATCACACGGGTAAAATACAGGGAAATCAAACCACAGAATATTCCCAATAAGATAACATAGGGAATACGTTCTATTACGAAAGCTTCGGTCTGAGAAAATTTAAACATAGCCTCTGTACCGGTAAATATATATGATACAGTAGCAGCCGTTACCGAAGTAATCAACAAAGGCAACACGGACGTCATAGTCAAATCCAGCATCAATACCTCGATCACGAAGACAAGCCCAGCAATAGGTGCTTTAAAGATACCTGCGATGGCTCCAGCAGCACCACATCCCACTAACAACATCAAAGTCTTTTGTTCCATCTTAAACAAACGGCCCAGATTGGAACCAATAGCGGCACCGGTCAACACAATCGGAGCCTCGGCTCCGACAGATCCACCAAAACCAATGGTTACCGAACTAGCCACAATGGATGTCCACATATTATGAGGTTTAATCCGGCTTTTCCGCTGGGAAATAGCATATAAAATTTTCGTCACACCGTGGCTGATATCGTCACGCACGATATATTTTACAAACAACCCAGCCAGTAAGATACCCAATACCGGATACAATAAATACAAATAATTGACTTGATCAGCAGCGAAGTTCACTGACAATACATGCTGAATGAAGTGAATTAAATTTTTCAAAATGATGGCCGATGCAGCAGTGCAAATACCTACCAGAAAACTAACAATCAATACAAAGTGTTTTTCCTTTATATTGTTTGCCCGCCAAACAAGAAATTTATAAAACCATCCATTTTCTGTTGTCATATTTCAAATACCCTTTCCTGTCACAACCGTCTTTATCGTATACACCAAAATGGTTATATCCAAAGCCAGCGACATATTTTCATAATAAATGATATCATACTCCAAACGTTCCAGCATCTGGTCGACAGTACTGGCATACCCGTACTTGACCATTCCCAAAGAGGTAATTCCCGGCTTCACATTATGTAATAAATAATAATACGGAGCCCGCTGGACAATCTGATCAATAAAATATTTCCGTTCCGGTCTAGGACCAACCAACGACATATCCCCTTTCAATACATTCCAAAACTGAGGCAACTCATCCAAACGATACTTTCGCATAATAGCACCAAAAGGTGTAATGCGGGAATCTTCTTCATGCGATAACTTGGGACCACCGTCTTCAGCATCCACATACATCGTCCGAAATTTATAAATCATAAATGGACGGCCATGAAAACCAATTCGCTCCTGCCGGTAAATAATCGGACCCGGCGAATCTTTCTTCACACGCCAGGCTATATATGCGAACAAAGGAGATAACACAATCAATACTATACAAGAAACAAACCGATCAGAGAACGCCTTGATATTTTTCTCTGCTTCTGAAAAGTTATTCTCAGTAATTTCGGCTAATGGAACTGCACTAATCGTCTTCAACCGCACCTTCGAAAACAAAATAGTCTTCTTATCTATCCAGACCTTGATAGGCTTTTTATATTGATACAAGGAATAAAGGAACTTGGACAAAGCCGTTTCATCCAATGCATCTGTTGCCACAACCAATTCTTCTATTGGATACTGCTTCATCAAAACAGGAAGATCAGCCGAATTTCCCAGTATCTGTTCTGAATTTACATGAAGATCCTCTTTGGATGAAATACGGACAAAGCCCGTAACTTTAGTACCAACCTTCTCTAAATACTGAGAAAGCAACAAGGCCTTCTCTCCTATTCCCAAGACTAAAACGTGAATGGCAAAATCCCCTTGCTGAATCCTTTTCAACAAATGCATCGTCAAACGTAAACGGAATAGATAGGTAAGGGTAAAATGCAATCCCAACAATTCAAAGAAAAAATAGTAATATATCTGATACCTGATAGGAAGTTCATTCAGAATCAAGAACATAAAAATTCCAAATACACCTATCACCGAAGATATAAGCGTTACCCAAAATTCGGAAAGCCTTGACTTGGCCAATGATTTATTATAATAACCCGAGAAATAATAGATCACCAACCAATAAAATGGGATGAACACCTGACCCAACCAAACAGACGGATATAGCAAAAATTCATCTAATGTATTTGCGTCTCGAAAAACAACCTGCTGATAATAACGCAATACATTGAAGGCAAACCATACCAAGGCTGCTGTCAGAAAGTCGGTAATGATATATTTCCAAGTCTCTTTACTATAACTCATACGAATTATCGGATAATCTGAAACACACCACCGCTTCCCAATTTAATAATACTTGATGGAGAAGCCTTAGTCATATCATCCTGACGATAAGTTACAATATAATCAACTCCCTGTTTGATTTCTTCTGAAATTTCACTGAAATTAGCGGGCGAAGGTTCTCCGCTAACATTGCCAGAAGTTGAAACCAACGGTTTGCGAAACTGAAAACAAAGCTTGTTTGAGAACGTTTCCTGTGAAATACGGATACCGATACTTCCATCTTCACCCAGTAAGTTGGGCGCTAAATTTTTACCTTTCGAATAAATAAGTGTCAAAGGTTTGTCTGCTACCTCTATCAAACTCCACGCAACCTCAGGTACATCTTCTACATACGTTTCCAGTTTGGCCGGATTATCCATCAAAACCAACATGGCTTTATTATCGGCCCGCTTTTTCAGATCATAGACTTTACGGACAGCCTCTTCGTTTGTCGCATCGCAACCTATTCCCCAAATCGTATCTGTCGGATAAAGGATCAATCCTCCTTGCTGCATGACCCGACAAGCATTTTTTATATCTTCTTCTATTGATATCATTGTTCGCTCTTTTTTAGTCAGACAAAAATACAAATCATTCTGCGTACTTAGAAAAAATAACAAGAAAAAAACTATTTTTGTAACAGAACTGAAAGAAACCCGATTATAATTTCTAACTTTACGGATTAATTCAAGCACGCTGCTTGAACTTTCATATTGTGGTCTTGATTTGCGACAGAAAACAGACTCCTAGGCAGACAGCTACAACGAAGAAATCTTGTACGATGAAGCACATGCATCATGCCTTTCGACTTTCGCAATATGGAAGATGAGATTAGATAAAAAGAAAAAGAATATATAAATGACTAACAAATGGAATTATCAACCTCCAACACAGACAGAAATTCAAGAAAGAGACCATCTGGCTGCCGAACTGGGACTCAGTCCGGTAATCAGCTTGTTATTGGTTCGGCGTGGATTAAAAACTGCCAAAGAGGTAAAGAAGTTTTTCAGACCTAGTCTGAACGACTTGGAAGATCCTTTTCTGATGCCCGATATGCAGAAGGCTGTCAGCCGGCTTAATCAGGCTTTAGGCGAAAAGGAGAAAATCCTCATCTACGGGGATTATGATGTGGACGGCACAACTGCCGTATCGCTCGTGTATAAGTATTTAAGAGCTTATACTTCGAATTTATTCTATTATATTCCCGATCGTTATGACGAAGGATCCGGAATATCCATTAAAGGAATTGATTATGCGTATAGCCAAGGTGTTACCTTGATTATTTCGCTGGATTGTGGTATCAAAGCGATCGACAAGATTGAGTATGCCAAGGAAAAAGGGATTGATTTCATCATCTGTGATCACCACATGCCGGATGAAGTACTGCCGGATGCCGTAGCTGTGCTCGATGCCAAACGAAAAGATTCGATCTACCCCTATGAACATCTGTCGGGTTGTGGAGTCGGATTCAAGTTTATGCAGGCTTTTGCCATCAGCAATAAACGTCCCTTTTCGGAATTGGAAAAATTGCTGGAGTTTACGGCTGTCAGTATCGCTTCAGACATTGTGCCTATTACGGGTGAGAACAGAATCCTGGCTTACTATGGCCTTCGGCAAATCAACAGTAATCCCAGTATCGGATTAAAAGGGATTATTGATGTGTGTGGATTGTCGGGGAAGGAAATCACGATCAGCGACATCGTATTTAAAATCGGCCCGCGTATCAATGCCTCCGGGCGTATGATGAAAGGCGAAGAAGCCGTCGAGTTGCTGTTGGCTAAAGACAGTACAGTTGCCCGCAAGATGAGTGAGAATATCAATCAATATAACGAAGAAAGGCGGGAGCTTGACAAAAAGATTACCGACGAGGCCAATGCCATCATCAATGAGTTTAACGATATCGACAACCAGAAGGCTGTCATCGTTTACAATCCGAAATGGCATAAGGGGATTATCGGGATTGTGGCTTCCCGACTTACCGAAAAGTATTATCGCCCGGCTGTTGTCTTGACCAAATCATCGGATCTGATTACGGGTTCGGCCCGTTCTGTGACGGGTTTCGATATCTATAGGGCTATCGAAGGATGCCGAGACTTGCTGGAAAGCTTTGGCGGACATACGTATGCGGTCGGCTTCTCTTTAAAGGAAGAGAATCTGGAAGCCTTCAGGCAGCGGTTCTTCCAATTGGCAGCCGAACATATCATTCCGGAACAAATGATTCCTCAGTTGGATATTGACGCGATTCTGGATTTGAAAGAGATCACGCCCAAGTTCCTGAGTGACCTGAAGAAGATGAGTCCGTTTGGTCCTAACAACCAGAAACCGATCTTCTGTACATACGGTGTGCAAGACTATGGAACCAGCAAGCTCGTCGGACGGGATCAGGAACATATCAAACTGGAGATTATTGACAGTAAAGCAGCCAGTGTGCCTATTCATGGAATTGCTTTCGGCATGAGCCAGTATAACGCACACATCAAACTGATGAAGCCTTTCAACATCTGCTATACCATCGAAGAGAGCATTTACAACGGGAATGCTTCCTTCCAGCTGATGATTAAGGATATTAAGACCGAAACAAACTAAAGAAAAATTTCGTATGACATCGTTTCAAGAAGTACTGAAGAAGTACTGGGGATACGATTCCTTCAGACCGCTTCAGGAAGAGATTATTCAGTCCGTCTATGAGGGAAACGATACACTGGGATTGATGCCAACAGGTGGTGGCAAATCTATTACGTTCCAGGTGCCGGCTTTGCTCATGGACGGTATTTGTATTGTTGTAACTCCACTGATCGCCTTGATGAAAGACCAGGTGGACAACCTGAAACGTATCGGGATCAAGGCGACTTCCGTTCATTCCGGGATGAGCCGGCAGGAGATTATCACCCAGCTTGAAAACTGTATCTTTGGTGAATACAAATTCCTGTATGTTTCTCCCGAACGGCTGGGTACCGAAATCTTTCTGGCCAAACTCCAGGCGATGAAGGTTAGTCTGCTGGTGATCGACGAGAGTCACTGTATTTCCCAATGGGGATATGATTTCCGTCCTTCGTATCTGAAGATTGCAGAGATCCGGAAGCAGTTGCCCGATGTCCCGGTGCTGGCTCTTACGGCTACTGCCACGCCGGAAGTAGTGGATGATATCCAAAACCGATTGCTCTTCCAGAAGAAGTGTGTCTTTTCCAAAAGTTTCGCACGGAAAAACCTGGCTTATATCGTTCGGCAGACGGAAGATAAACTGCAGATGCTGGTGCACATCCTCAGCCGTGTACCGGGAACGGCTATTGTTTATGTCCGCAACCGGAAAAAGACCAAAGAGGTGGCCGAGTACTTGCGTAAAGAAGGTTTCACGGCTGATTTCTTCCATGCCGGACTGAATCACGACGAGAAAGAAAGGAGACAGAATTTATGGAAGAATAACGAAATCCGCGTCATTGTCGCTACGAATGCCTTTGGTATGGGAATCGACAAGCCGGATGTACGTGTCGTGGCGCATCTGGATATGCCCGGGTCGCTCGAAGAATATTATCAGGAAGCCGGACGGGCCGGACGTGACGAACGTAAGGCTTATGCGGTTGCTCTCTGCTCGCCTACCGATACGGCCCAGCTGAAGAAGCGTATCAGTGATGAATTTCCTCCCAAGGAATTTATTTACCGGGTTTACGAGGCTCTGGGCAATTATTTCCAGATCGCTGTCGGCTATGGGCTGGATACGGTACACGACTTCATGCTGACCGATTTCTGCTCGGCTTTCAAACTGCCCATCACACAGACGCACAATGCCATCAAGTTGCTGGAGCTGGCAGGTTACCTGGAATATGTGGAAGAAGTGGATAACGCCTCCCGACTGATCTTTACTGCTACACGCGAAGAGTTGTACAGTTATCTGCGGCAGGACGAACTAACGGATGCTGTCATCAAGACGATTCTCCGGTCATATACAGGGTTGTTTGCCGATTATGTTTACATCAATGAGAGTCTGATTGCTACCCGTGCCGGTTGTACGCCCGACGAGGTGTATCATCTGCTGGTGGGACTTTCGAAATACCGCATTGTGAATTATGTCCCGCAGAAGAAGACACCGCTGATCATCTACCGGCAAGTCCGTGAAGAGCAGAAGTATCTGTCGATCCCCCGGTCGGCCTACGAAGAGAGGAAGGCGCGCAACGAGGCGCGTATCAGTAAGGTGTTGGAATACATTCACAACACGCATATTTGTCGGACTCGTATCTTACTGGGGTATTTCGGAGAGAAACAGGACAAGGATTGCGGCACGTGTGATGTTTGTCTGCAACGGCATAGCAGCGGATTGACCAACGCTGAGTTCCACACGATTCAGGGGGCTTTGGAAGAGTTGCTCCGGCAAGGTCCGCTACCGGTTTCTGCTCTTTTGCAGGCAGTGGATTTCCCGCAAGAGAAGGTGTTGCAGGTGGTGCGTTTTCTGGCAGACAACGACACGCATTTTCATTTGGAGGAAGGAGTTTGTCAATTGATAATTGACGATTGACAATGGACAATTCAATCCCAAAGTGTGTAGAGGCGCAGCGTGCTGCGCCTCCGGCAGGCGGTATTGCATATACGGCGGTTGAAGATAAAGAAATCTATTCTCTCCGTTTCCGCATAGGCTCTTGATACCGTCCGTTGGAGGCGCAGCACGCTGCGCCTCTACAGTTGTCAATTGTCAATTATCAATTGTCAATTCAAACGAAGTTTGTACGCCCTGTCTCCTACCCGGACGATGTAGATGCCGGGTTGCAGGCCGTGGTATTGCTTCAGGCCTACCTGCTCTTCATTCTTCACGACCGCGCCGCTCATGCTGACGATGATGACTTGCTCACGCTGCGGGGTTTGAACATAGAGGCTGCCATCCTTCGTATAGACATTCACGCCCTCAATAGATTCGATACCGGTCGGGTCTTCTTTTTCTTTCGCACCTTCGGCTTTGATGTAGATGTGATTCCAGATGTTTTTAATCGGGTATTCGCCCGGCTGCGTGCCTTCCTTCAATTCGTCCCAAGTACCGTAGTAGCTGCGCTTGTAATAGACCTTGAAGTTATCGAAGGTATAGTTCACTGTGTCTTTCTTGACATAGACGGAGATGCTGTTGCCTTCGCGCACCACGTTGTTGCTGAGGGTAACTTCCACCCCGTCACACACGTCTTCTACATAGATGTTGTAGTAGCTGATGGGATCGGGCGGAGTGGGCTTACTGATGCTTACCTTGAACTCCTCCGACCCCCGATACGTACCGTCATCGTATGTAGCAGTGATGGTAGTCGTGCCGGTGCCTTCGACTGTGAAGGCTTGACGGCTGGTGGAATAGGAAACGGCCTTACTACGTAATGTTACGCGTTCTACCACGTCTGCATCTGCCACAGCCCATGTCCAACTGCCATCAGTCGGGTTGAGAAAATCTCCATTTACTTGAACAGTAGCAGTAAGGGTAAATTCATCCTGGTCGGTGGTGAAGGAAAGATTGGTTGAACCGGAGGGTTTGACTTCTATCGGATTCCTAACATTAAAGGTGGCAGAAATCGTCAATGTTACTTGATTGGATCCGGAAACAACAATTTCTTCCTTGTATGTCCCAGCTTCCAAAGCAGCCTTGGGCTGCACCGTGAAGGTGGCAGTACCATTCACAGGCAGACTTGTCGTGGAGAGGTTGCCCACCTCAAAACCTTTGGTAGATGCAGGCTGGTTTAAAGTCAAGTCTTGATTGCCGTTATTGGTGATGGTCACTGTCTGGGCGACAGGCTGTGAATATTTTATGTAGGCACTACCAAAGTCGAGAGTTGTAATATCCGCAGTGATACTGTAAGTAGATTGGGTTACCTTCACTTGGCAGGTGGCCGTCTTGCCGCCGTCTGCCGTGGTGACGGTAATGATGGCCTCACCCGCAGCCACGGCGCTGACTTTGCCGTTATCTACCGTAGCAACATTGTGATCACTGCTCTCCCATGTCACCGCTTGGTTGGTGGCGTTGTCGGGTTCTATGGTGGCAGTGAGGATCTCGCTGTCGTCGGTGAACAGGGCAAGTTCGGTTTTGTTCAGCTTCACGCCGGTAACGGAGACAGCCTTGATGTTCAGCGTATATTGCTTACTGTCGCTGCCAACACTGTTTTCAGCCTTTACGGTAAAGGTGGATTCCCCCTCTATGGTCGGGGTACCGGTGATTTTACCATCTTCGCTCAGGCTCAAACCGTCGGGCAGTAAGCCGCTGGTGACGCTCCATATAATGACTTCGGAGCCGGTGGCTGCAAGGGTCTGGCTGTATGCAGTGCCAACCGTGCCATCAGACAGGCTTGTGGTGGTGATGGCGGGCGCATACTTCACTTTGTCGCCCAAACTTTCCTTTAGTTTTTCGTCCAGCGTTCCACCGTCCACGATCACATTATGATCTCCTGCGCTCAGGTTTGCACCGTCATCCAGCGTCAGGCTCTCGCCCTCGCCAATGGTGATGTCTTCCTGCAAGGTCACATCGCCATACACCGTGCCTTCCTTGCCATCCCAAATGATGCCTCCGGTGCCATCAGACCCGCTGGCTGCAGGCTTCAATTCAGGAAGCGAGCCTGTTCCGTTCTTCGTTGTTCTGATGTTCGAAGCCTTGACCATAGCGTTGCCGCTGACCTGCAGATTAGCTACTGCATCGGCATTATTTGCATTTGAAAAAAAATTAATTCCGTTTGTTTCACCGCTAGCCTGCAAACTGCCGCTCTTGACCGCAATGGTGAGGTTCGGACTACCGCTCTGACTTGTCGTCAACTGGACACCAGAACCGCCGTCCTGATTACCCGACGCTGTAACATTTGCTTCTTCAATCGTCAAATTTGTGTCACTACCATTGGCGGACACAAATATTCCTATTCCATTACCACTGTGGCCAGACACAGTTAAACTACCTTGGCCTCTGATGTTCAGTGAAGCATTTCCCACCTCATTAATAACATTGATACCATACATTCCGGAAACATTGTTTTCTCCCTCCAAAACGATACTCAGTGATACAGAGCCAGAATAAGATCTCGCGTCGATCCCGTGACCCGATATTGTTTCATTATATTTCCCCTGAATGCTCACATTGTGCAGCGTCAGGGTTCCATCGCCGTCGTAGTATATGTAGCTATCTTCCTCTGGCTTCTCCTGTTGTGAGGTCCAATTTGTTCCATCGTCACTGGATGTCCAGTATCCAGCCGAAGTAATTTTCGTATTGCCCACATACAGACTATTAGGCCTATCGTTTCTCGCCGCCAGCGCCGTGACGGGCAGCAGCAGAAGCAGAATCAATAAAGTAAAGATTTTCTTCATATATTCTTGTTGTTTTGTTGTTTGTACATTCTATTAATAGTAGAGGCGTAGCGTGCTGCACCTCCAATGGCGGTATGCGCCTCAATGGCAACGGACCGAACAAACGGGGCGACAGGTATGAGCCTATCCTATTCTTTGCCGTGTTCCCCGGTCGCGCCTGCCGGAGGCGCAGCACGCTACGCCTCTACAGGTCTTCCCGACGACGCCGGTCTTCATTGTCCATTCTCAATTTTCAACGGTTTCGCCTTCTTCCGGCTTGTTGGACTTCTTTTGTGCCTGACTCTGGGTGTAGCTTGTCTTGTGATTGGCGATCACACGGTTCATCTCGTTGATGACCGAAACGACAAACTCCAGATCTTCGGGCGTAGCAGCCATGAGGGCAGCCGCCGAGATGAGGGTACACATGTTCTGATACACCGTGTCGGTCTTGCTCCGTGCATCCTTCAGGTTATCGCCCTCGGTCAGGGCGCGTTCGCTTGTCCGTTTGTTTTTAGCGGCGTCGAAGTTGTTGTTGGCTTCTTCCAGCTCGTCTACCGTAGCATCCAACCCCAGCGTCGTGACCGCCGCCGTGTTTTCTTCCTTTCGTAAATCCAGGATCAAACCCTTAATCAGAGAAGTTTCGGCATCGTCGGCCGCCCCTTGTGCCCCTTTGTAAGGACGGAGCACCACGTCGAGCTGCTGGGCAGCAGCCTTGACCGCAGCCTTCGAAGCCTTCAGGCCATTCGATACCATGTAGAACATGACCGACAGCAGGCGGTCGCGCTCGGCATCTTCCTCGTCCATCTTGATGGTATTAGTATTGGCGGAACTCTTTCTGTTGAGGTCTTGTTCGACCTCCACATCGTCCCCATACTCATCTACTATGGCCTGCGTCAAATTGAGTTTCTTCAGGTAGTCCTCCAAATAGCCGGCAAACACCTGGTGCATGTGGTCGTGGAAACTCATATGCAAGGCGTTGTTGTAGCGATAGCATGAACTACCTTCGATTGCAGGAAATACATTCATAGTCATTCCTTTTTTGTGTTAAACAATTCCGTTTTAGTCGTAGATCACCTGTGATTTTGAGTGCGAAATCTTTCGCAGTGGTCGCTCACATGTGATCGGAGACCGAAAAAATATTTTCAGTGCAAGATCACATGTGATCTGCCACCGAAAATCCATTTGCAGAAGAAAATCACTAGTGATCAAGGACCGAAAATCTAAAAACAGACGAAATCACCAGTGATCTGGGACCAAAAATTCATTGACAAGGCCAGATCACACCTGATCTGATACCAAAAATTTATTCTCAAAGGGAAATCACATGTGATCCGGTACTGAAAATCTGCCAACGGTGGTAGATCACATGTACACTCCGATTCGTGATTTTTACCTTGTTTCACCTCAGAACAGAAAGAGTTCCGCCAAGACGACAGTTCTCTTTTCCTATTGAGAAGTATGGCAAATTAAATAAAAATAATTGAAAGTGCAGGTATAGGAAGAGTTGATTTTGGTATTGGATTTGGTGTTCGTATCTGTTCTTTTGCCTTGATGCAAAAGAGCCAAAAGATCAAGATCGTATTCATTCTTTTCTCTTGAAAGAAAAGAACCAAAAGTTCAAGGCTGCGTCTGCTGAGCTA
>OGYZ01001825.1_pt1 | contig 15801 bp, 12 predicted proteins | sample 1576681 | NCBI WGS metagenome assembly OGYZ01 (sample SAMEA3541480, study PRJEB24748) | human gut metagenome | biome: human gut; feature: human-associated habitat; material: faeces | place: China | collected 2012 | reverse complement strand
GACAGAAGTAACAGCAGGATGCGTCAGACAATACTGAGTAACATAATCAAAAATGGCGTGAAATTAAGAGGATTGAATGGTGTTTGCGAAATTGTCAGTCGATAACAGAATATATGAGCAGGGACATCAATACGACGTCGATGAGAAAATCGGATTTCATGCTAAAAAACTGGGAAATTTACCATGTTCATCTTGAGAAAGTTCAAAAGAATAAAAAGTGTACAAATCCGCACTTGTTGTTTTTCCAAATAAAAGGGCAGGTTGCTCATTTTATTGATGTGAAAAAACACCCACAGGGGAGCGACTGGTTTGATAGAGATTTACTAGAGATTGTTTATCAAAATTGGCCTAATCTGTTAGTATATCCGAATGGGCTAAGGCCGTGTGAGAACTTACCGGATAATCAAATTTACGAATTGACAAAAAGGTGTGTGGCATTTATACCATTTCATGGGGGAGTGCTATTTCCGACAAGTATGGGAGTGATGTCTTCTGGCGACAGTGGAACAGCAGTACGTGCGATTCAATTTATTTTTAATAGTTTTGCTTTGTGGGAAAAACAACTTGAAAAAGATGAGAAGAGGTTAAGAACAGAAATTAACCGAATTCATCATCCAATGCCGGAAAAACTTGATTTTTCGCTAATCATCGAAAAGAACAATTTTGTTGCATATGAAGAGTACGCACAAATAAAAGTAAAAATGTTTGTGGTTCCCTTGCTTCTTCAAAGTGCAAAATAAAGGAAAGGTGATTATATGTCCAACTTCTCCTATCTCTCCACCCACCCCGAATACTCCCTCTTCGCATCTGCTGCCATCGAGGCCGAGAAAGTGTTCTCCACCTCCCCGGCGATGTGCGCGGTGGGGTGCCGGAAGGCGTTGGAGCTGGCGGTGAAGTGGGTGTATGCGGCAGATAAGACCATCACGATGCCCTACAAGGACAACCTGCAATCCCTGTTGCATGAGCCGAGCTTCCGGTTCGCGGTGGACCGCAATGTGTGGAGCGTGCTGCCCAGCATCGTGAAGGCGGGCAATCTGGCGGTACATACAGGGCATAGCGTGTCGGCGGCGGATGCAGTGTTCAGCCTGCGGGGGCTGTTCGACTTCATCCAGTGGGTGGATTACTGCTACGGCACGGACTATGTGGAGCGCTCCTTTGATGAAACAGCCATCCCCGGCGAAAAGGTAGCGCTGGACGAAAAGAAGATCCGGGAGCAGGAAAGCCTGCTGACCCAGAAGGATGCCGAACTGGAAGCATTGCGCAAGCAGGTGGAGAGTCTTTCGGCGGCATACACGGCCAGCAAACAGCAGAACCAGCAGAGCCGCAGTTTCACCGCCGCCGACCTGACCGAGGCCGAGACGCGGCAGAAGATCATCGACATCGACCTCAAGGCCATGGGCTGGAAATTCACCGGGCCGGACGCCGATGTGCGCACCGAGTACGAAGTGGACAACATGAACGGCGTGCTGGGGCAGAAGGGCTATGCGGACTATGTGCTGATGGGCAAGGACGGCTTGCCGCTGGCGGTCATTGAAGCCAAGCGCAGCACCAAAGACCCCAACATCGGGCGCAAGCAGGCTCAGCTTTATGCGGACTGTCTGGAACAGAAGTTTGGCCGCCGTCCGATGCTGTTTACCACCAACGGCTACACCACCTATTTCTGGGACGAACAGAGCGGCCCGCAGCGTGCCGTGAGCGGGGTGTTCTGCAAGGACGACTTGCAGAAGCTGATGAACCGCCGCACCGAGAAAAAGCCGCTGGACACCATCGAAATTGACGACAAAATCACCGACCGCTACTACCAGAAAAACGCCATCCGGGCAGTCTGCGCCCATATTACGCAGGGCTTCCGGCGCAATCTGCTGGTCATGGCAACGGGCACAGGCAAGACCCGCACCGCATCCAGCCTGACCGATGTGCTGAGCCGGGGCGGTCATGTGACCAACGTGCTCTTTCTGGCCGACCGCACCGCGCTGGTCAAGCAGGCGAAGGACGACTTCAAAAAGTATCTGCCCGACCAGTCGCTGTGCAACCTCTGCTCCTCCAAGGACGATAAGGCCGCGCGCATCGTGTTTTCCACCTATCCCACCATGCTCAACGCCATCGACAACGCCAAGACCAAGGACGGCGTGCCGCTGTTTTCCCCTGCGCATTTTGACCTTATCATCGTGGACGAGAGCCACCGCAGCATTTTCAAGAAATACCGCGCCATTTTTGATTATTTCGATGCGGTTCTGGTGGGCTTGACCGCCACCCCGAAAACCGATGTGGACCGCAACACCTACGACTTTTTCGAGATGGAACACGGCATCCCCACCTACGCCTACGATTACGACACGGCGGTCTACACCGACCATGTGCTGGTGCCTTACTACAACTACGAGGTCAAGACGAAATTCACAGAAGAGGGCATCCACTACGACCAGCTTTCACCGGAGGATAAGGCCCGCTACGAGGACGATTTTGCCGAGGACGACACCCTGCCCACCTTCATCCCATCCGAAAAGCTGAACAAGTTCATCTTCAACGCCAACACCGTGGACACGGTGCTGCAAGACCTGATGGAATGCGGCATCCAGACGGCAGGTGGCGACCGCATCGGCAAGACCATCATCTTTGCCCAGAACAAGCGCCACGCGGAGTTTATCCGGGAACGCTTTGGCAAGCTCTACCCGCAGCTGGAGACCCAGTACCCGGGATTCATCCAGCGGGTGGTCTGCGATGACGCCTATGCACAGTCCATCATTGACGACTTCAAACAGCCGGACAAGCCGCCGTTTATTGCGGTCTCGGTGGATATGATGGATACGGGCATTGATGTGCCGGAGTGCGCGAATCTGGTGTTCTTCAAAAAAGTGCGCAGCAAAACGAAGTTCTGGCAGATGATCGGCCGTGGTACGCGGCTCTGCCCATCCCTTGCCTGCGTGGATGCCATCGACGGCGAATATACGGGCAAACGGCGTTTTCTGATCTTCGACTACTGCGGCAACTTTGAATTTTTCCGTCAGAAACCCAACGGCTACGAGAGCGCGGACACCAAGAGTCTGTCCGAGAGCATTTTCTGCAAGCAGGTGCGCATTGCCGCCGCGCTGCAGGATGGAGCCTATGGGGACGAAAACTACCAGAACTGGCGCAAGATCTTAACGGAGACCTGCCGTGCCGAAGTAGGAGCGCTGAATCCGGAGCTGGTATCCGTGCGGCTGCACCGACAGGCCGTGGAACACTATCAAAAGCCGGAAGCCTTTGTCAGCCTGACCGAAACGGACAAGGGTACTCTGATGAAAGAGGTGGCACCGCTCATCTCGCTGGACGACAAAGATGAAGCCGCCAAGCGGTTCGATAACTTTGTGTATGGCTTGCTGCTCTGTGAACTGGAAGGTCTGCCGGGGCTGGGCCGCGCCCAGAAACAGCTGCGCAGTACAGCGGCAATGCTGGAAGGGAAGGCTACTATCCCGCAGGTGCAGGCAATGCTGCCGCTCATCCGCGAGGTGCAGACAGACGAATTTTTGACCTCGCATGACCTTCTCCGCTTTGAGGAAATGCGGCAGGAGCTGCGGGAGCTCATCAAGTTTCTGGTGGACGGCGGCGAGGGGAAAAAGCCTGTCTACACGGCCCTTGCCGACCCGGTACTGGAACAGACCGAGGGCAAAACACTGGATTCCGGCTACGATTTCGGCGAGTACCGGGAACGTGTGAACCGCTACATCATGGAGCACCGCAGCGATACGCTGGCCATCCACAAGCTGACCCAGAACATTCCGCTTTCCCGGGGCGACTATACCGAGCTGGAACATATCTTTACCTGTGAGCTGGGCAGCAAAGAGGACTATGCACGGGAGTTTCGGGATACACCCTTTGGTCTGCTGGTGCGTAAAGTGGCAAAGCTGGACCACGATGCTGCCATGCAGGCATTTTCCAAGTTCATCAACGACGAATCGCTGAATGCGAAGCAGATCGCGTTCGTGCAGAAGATCATTCATTACATCGAGCAGAACGGTTATGTGGAAAGCAAAGCGGTGCTGATGAAACCACCCTTTGACCAGCCCATTCTGTTTACCCGCCTGTTTGATGGCAAAACAGGGAGTGAACTGATGGATACGATCAATTCGGTGAAAGAGAATGCCACCCATGTAACCGCATAAAGCGGTGGAATGTACTGATAAAAACCGGTATAATTCAGGACTATCGAAAAATGAATATCCTGCAACGCAGTATGGCAAGTCAGGGAATTTTGAACGATACGCAAGGGACTCTGGCTGATTACCTGATGAGCATCGCACAAATTTCCGTGGAGGATGCCGGAGCGATTTATATCGAGTTGAGCAGCATCCGCGGAAATTTTATGGCAAACATCATTCTGCGCATGATTGAAAATTATCACTTCCTGCCCGATATGGCGCAGAAACTGAAAAACAAACAAGCACTGGTGGAAAGCGTAATTGCAAATGAACAGCTGGAGCCTTCCATTACGTCGCCCATCAAAGATGTGTATGATGACCTTGTCAACAGCAAACTGGATATGATCGAGGGCTTCGTGCCGATCTCTGCCATCCAGTATGATGCTAAGATGCAGGAAGCAGAAAGACTTTAAGGGGAGTGCGGCTTGTAGTATTGCTTTAAATTATCGAGTTAATCCGCAGGCTGAATAGATTCACTCGAATCGAACAAAAACGAAAAAATGCCCGCTCACCGTGGAGATCCGGCTCCATCGGTGGGCGGGCATATCCAATAAAACACCAGGATACTATTATGCTTTTCGTACTTCAGCTGGGATCTTGTTCTGGCTCAGATATCCCACAGGGAGGGCGCAGAGGTGGAAACTGCGGCGGCACCTGCGCGCATGGCGGCCATGACGTCGGCTTTGTCCCGCAGCAGGCCGCCTGCAATGACAGGCACCTGTGTGCGGGCGCTGATCTCGGCGATGACCCGGGGCATGATGCCGGGAAGGATCTCGACAAAATCCGGCTTGCCCTGCTCCAGCTGACCGGACAGGCTGGTCAGCGAGAGGGAATCCAGGATGAATGCCCGCTGGACGGTCAGCAGGCCGCGGTGGCGCGCCCGGCGGATCAGGGTCGGTCGGGTGGAGATGATGCCGTCCGGGTGGCACAGGGCGTTGAGGGAGTCCACCGCGATCTCCCGCGACGAAAGGCCGTCCACAAGGTCGATGTGAACCACGGCCAGTTTTCCGGCATCATGTATGCGGTGCACCAGCCCGTCTACGGTGAGCAGGGTGCTCGCCAGCAGAAAAACGGCGCTGCAGGGCGAAGCCAGCGCAGCAGTCAGGGCTTCGTCCGTTTTCACGGCGGCGATCACCGGTTCGTCCAGCAGGGTTTCAGCAAGAGAATGCATTGGATAAGACTCCTTTCGAGCCAGATTTACAGAGATAGGGAGCAATCAGAAGATACGGCCCTTTCAGAAAACTCTAAAAGGGCCGCACCATGCGCAAACCAAGTTTATAAAAAATTGAGGAGTTTGTAAAGAGGATTAAAGAGGCATTATTTATGTGCCTGCACGGCTGCATTATTTTTCTTCAGCAGTACAGCGCATGCTATGGTAACTACAAAGCCGATCGCGATCAGCGCGTAGACCAGAGCAGTGTCAGCGTACTGTGTTCCGGGGGTGTGCACGCGAATCTCGCAGATGCCCCACTCGCTGACAGCTGCAAGAACGCCGCAGAAGATGCCGCCAAGGTAGGGATTGCCCGTGTGCTGGTACAGGAGACGACAAATCAGGATCGCAACAAAGATGAAGCCGGGCAGCGCATACACTGCAGTTGCGGCAGAAGCCAGACCGCCGAACATCGGGTTCGAGCCGGTAGCCTTGAAGATGCCGTAAACGTAGCAGAGGACGAACAGAGTGGGAACCGATGCGATAAAGCTGATCAGAAGGTTAGAAAGCAGCTTGTTTTTGCCGAGCGCCGTGCTAAAGTTAAAACTGTTGACGCTGATGGACATGACAATGTAGTACACGAGATACATGGGTACAACAAGGAGCATACCCGGGATGCGGTTGGCTCCAAACTTCATAAAGCCCCAGTAAACGATCAGGAAGTTCACATCCACAAAATAGTCGACGGCAAAAACCATCAGGATCAGGGCAAAGACTGCAAGCAGGGCCGCGCCGATGGATTTGAGGAGTGCATGCCCGGAAATAGCGATGCCGGTATTCCGGAAGGAGAAACCGTGTTTTTTGCCGTAGGCCATGTACCACACCGTGCACAGAACAAGAGTCAGTGCGCCGCACAGCAGAGAGATCAGGCCGTGGTACGCAGGGTTGGCCGAGTGGAAAAGTGCATCACGGTAAGATGCCAGTCCCTGCTTGTTCAGGAATCGAATCATGAGGATGGACAGGACGGCACTGATGATCTGGATGCCCCAGAACCATGCAACTGCGTTCTTATCGCCAACTGGGCGAAGGTCCTGCTCGCCATTGTCGGCACACTGGAATGTCTTGACGGAGCTGACCAGCCAAACCATCAGAGACCCGGCAAACAGCAGCAGACCGGACAGGGCGATGATCTTGAAGATGTTCCAGATGGTATAGGTGTAGCTGCTGGCGCTCAGAGCAGTGCCAGTGGGCATAACACGGTTAAAGAAGGTCAACACACGGTTCATGACCAGCGGGGACCACCAACCAGCCATATGCGTCTCGTTAGAAACAAAGATCTGGCGGCTTCCGGTCTTTCCGCCGTAATCCTGCTCATAAACGGTCTCTGCCACGCGCTGTTCACTGGTGGTTGCGGGGTCGATACCGAAATACAGGAAGGACTGTGCACTGTTGTTGATCACATATTCTGCCGGGCTGGAAAGGTTGGCTGCATACTTGTTGGCGTCGTTGGAATAGGTACCGTTATCATTAGCTTTTTCCGAGAAGAAGAACTCGTCGTTCTTGTCTGCGAGAACTGCGACATCTCGGGCACCGTAAACATCGGTGTAGCCCTCGCTGTTACGCACGATGGGATCGCTGTGGATCAGGAAAATGGCCTTGACAACATTCAGACTGTCGTTATCGCACTGCAGTGCTTCGCCAGCTGCCTTGCCACCGCGGGAGTAGCCCAGCAGCGAAACTCGGTCGGTATCAACGTAGGGCAGAGTCACGCCGTAGCGTACCGCATCATAAAGGCCGCGGCCCTGGGTGAGCCATTCGGAGTCCGGCAGAGGTTCGCTTTCGCCCATGCCGTACATATCCACGCCGATCGCAACATAGCCGCGGCGGGCGAGCTCAATGCAGTAGTGCTGCATTTCTTCTTTGTTGTTGTTTCCGCCATGCTGTACAAAAATAGCGGGCGCAGGCGTTTCAGCGGTGGCGTTTTCCGGAATATAAACATCCATCGCAAGGGTATGACCGGATTCGGATTCAATGGTAACGTTCCGGATGGTCGTTTTGCCGGAGTTCGTCTGTAAAATGAAAGAACCGGCAATGCCTACGATGATGAGCGCGATGCTGACGATGAGACTGATCAGCGGCCTTGAAAGTTTTTTCTCGTTCATATGGGGGACCTCCTTTTTGAATCTGATTTTTCCGTAATAAAAATGGGGACACACTGCATCTGGACGATACAGTGCATCCCCATCTCACTTCTCTTGGGATGCTTCTAGTATAGCGTTTTGTAACAAAATGTCAATAGAAAATAAACAATTAAAAAATATTTTGTGCGTGAACCATAAAGTTGGGCGAAAACTATCAATGCTCTGCCCAGTCGCAGCTGCGGCCCACAGCCTTGTGCCAGCCGGAGAGCAGACGGGTGCGCTCAGCCTCGTCCATCTGCGGGGCAAAGGTCATGTTGCAGTGCCACAGGCTGCGGATCTCGTCCCGGTCCTTCCATACGCCGGTGGCAAGGCCCGCCAGATAGGCAGCGCCCAGAGCGGTCGTCTCCCGGATGGCAGGGCGCAGCACGGTCTTGTTCAGGATGTCGGCCTGGAACTGCATCAGGAACTGGTCACGGGAGGCGCCGCCGTCCACCTTCAGCGAGGTGATGGGCACGCCGGTGTCCTTTTCCATAGCAGCCACGAGGTCTGCGCTCTGGTAGGCGATGGATTCTTCCGCCGCGCGGATGATATGGTTCTGGGTGGTGCCGCGGGTGATGCCCACAATGGCACCGCGGGCGTACATATCCCAGTACGGTGCACCCAGACCAGTAAAGGCCGGCACAATGTAAATGCCGCCGTTATCCGGCACCTTCTGGGCGTAGTATTCCGCATCGCGGCTCTCCTGGATCATGCGCAGGCCGTCGCGCACCCACTGGATGACGGCACCGCCCACAAAGACGCTGCCCTCCAGCGCGTACTCCACCTTACCGTTCAGGCTGATGGCGATGGTAGAAATCAGGCCGTTCCGGCTGCGGCAGATGGTGTCGCCGGTGTTCATCAGCAAAAAGCAACCGGTGCCGTAGGTGTTCTTGGCCTCCCCCTTGCCAAAGCAGCTCTGTCCGAACAGCGCAGCCTGCTGGTCACCGGCAATGCCGGCCACCGGGATCTGCACACCGCACAGGTCGGTGGTGCCGTAGACCTCGCTGGAATCCGTCACGCGGGGCAGGATGCAGCGCGGGATATCCAGCGCTTTGAGCAGGGTGTCGTCCCAGTCCAGCGTGCGGATGTTATACAGCATGGTGCGGCTGGCGTTGGTGCGGTCGGTGACATGCACTCTGCCGCCGGTCAGCTTCCAGACCAGCCATGTGTCCACAGTGCCGAACAGGATCTCCCCTGCCTCGGCCCGCTCCCGCGCACCGGGCACATTGTCCAGGATCCACTTGATCTTCGTTGCGGAGAAATAGGCATCAGGCATCAGGCCGGTATTCTCCCGGATGTAGTCTGCCATGCCGGGCTGCTGCAGCAGTTCATCCACCAGCGGTGCCGTGCGGCGGCACTGCCAGACGATGGCATTGTAGATGGGGCGGCCGGTGGCCTTTTCCCACAGGATGGTGGTCTCCCGCTGGTTGGTGATGCCAATGGCGGCGATATCGTGGGCATCGACACCGCTTTGGGCCACCACCTCGTTCATGACTCCATACTGGGTGGACCAGATCTCCATGGGGTTGTGCTCCACCCAGCCCTGCTGCGGATAGATCTGCTCAAACTCGCGCTGCTGCACCGCAATGATATTCTGCTCATTGTCGAACAGGATGGCACGGCTGCTGGTGGTTCCCTGATCCAACGCCAGAACATATTTTGTACTCATGCTTTTGCTACCTCCGTATCGTTTCAGGAGTGTGTATCACAGATTTCGCGTCGCCACAACGTCCACGCCGGTGCCGCACACATCTGCCAGCACCACCTGCCCGGTGCGGACGGGGGCGTGCAGAGTGACGCGATCCAGCGCAGCCATGACCTCGGTCATCTTCTCTTTGGGCACGGCCTGCGCAGTCTTTACCGGGCAGCGCGGGTACAGCCCGCCCTCCACCCGCACCGTGCTGGTGATGATGCGGGTGGGATGGGTCAGCTCTTCCCTGCCGTAGGCGGCACCGTTGGGGCAGGCGTTTCCAGTTACATTATAATCATTTTCCGGGTCCACCTGCAAGTGGCAGCCGCAGGGACAGCAGATGCAAATGACTTCTTTGATGCTGCTCATTCTGCAATAACCTCCTCTACCGCAACGGTCAGCGGGCCGTCTGCTTTTTCCAGCAGGACTTTGGGCAGGGCGATGTGTTCCATCTCGCCGGGAGCCATGCGCTGGCGCTTGAACCGGGCCAGCTGCCTGCCGCCGCAGGTCACGGTGATCTGGCTGGGGCCGTAGTTCTGCCGCACACGGAAGGAAATGTTCACGCTCCTGTCCACATCAGCGGGGCGCACCCGCTGCGGCACGGTGTAGCCCAAGCCATTGCCCGGGATAAGATCGAGTGCGGCGGCATCGGCGGCTTCGCCCTTCAAAACATAGGCCGCCGCAGAAGCACCGGCCAGGTCGCTTTCGCCCGAAACGAAGTCCACCAGATCATGCACATGCACCACATTGCCGCAGGCGAACACGCCGGGGATGCCGGTCTCCATATTCTCGTAGACCACTGCGCCCTTGGTGTGGGGGTCCATGGGGATGCCCGCCTGCCGGGTCAGCTCATTTTCCGGGATCAGGCCAACGCTGAGCAGGATGGTGTCCACATCAAATTCCATCTCGGTGCCCGGGATGGGGCGGCGGTTTTCGTCCACCTTGGCAACGGTGGCCTTTTCCACACGGGCCTTGCCCTGAATATCCACGATGGTATGGGACAGATACAGGGGGATGTCGAAGTCCTGCAGGCACTGCACGATGTTGCGGGTCAGGCCGCCGGAATACGGCATGACCTCCACGCAGGCCAGTACTTTGGCACCTTCCAGCGTCATGCGGCGGGCCATGATCAGGCCGATGTCGCCGCTGCCGAGGATGAGCACCCGCTTGCCTACCAGATAGCCCTCCATGTTGACATAGCGCTGGGCAGCACCGGCGGTGTAGATGCCGGCGGGGCGGGTGCCCGGGATGCCGATGGCACCGCGGGTGCGTTCCCGGCAGCCCATGCAGAGGATGATGCTTCTGGCTTCCAAAATCTGATAACCCTTTTCCCGGCTGACACAGTGGATCTTTTTGTCCGGGGTGACTTCCAGCACCATCGTGCCCAGCTCCACCCGGACACCGGTGGAGCGCAGCAGTTCAATGCAGCGGCCTGCGTATTCCGGGCCGGTGAGCTGCTCGCCAAAGCGGTGCAGGCCGAAGCCGTTGTGGATGCACTGGTTCAGGATGCCGCCCAGCTCGTTGTCGCGCTCTAAGATAAGGATATCGCGCAGACCATGCTGCCATGCGCTGTAAGCTGCGGCAAGGCCTGCAGGGCCGCCGCCGACGATGACCAGATCAATCATGGTGCTCTCCCTCCTGCTTGGTTTCACACAGTAAGACGTTGGTGCCGGCCTTATCCTGCAGCACGTCCAGCGGACTGATGCCCAGCGTTTTGCTGATCAGTTCCAGCACGCGCGGCCCGCAAAAGCCGCCCTGACAGCGGCCCATACCGGCACCGCAGCGGCGCTTGACACCGTCAATGGTGGTGGCGGGGATCTCTTCGTGCAGAGCGTCCAGAATTTCGCCCTCGGTGATCGTCTCGCAGCGGCAGATCACGCGGCCATAGGCGGGTTCCTTTGCAATGAGCCGGGCTTTTTCTTCGGGCGGAAGCTCCTTGAAGCGCACCCGGGTGCGGCCATCCCTGTAATCCGCCTTGGGGGCGGGCAGATCGCCGTGAGCTTCCAGAATTTTGACGGCTTCTTTGGCAACGGCCGGTGCACTGGAAAGGCCGGGCGATTTCATGCCCGCCAGATCGATGAAGCCGGGTGCGCCTTCCGCTTCGCCGATAACGAAGTCGCCCGTGTCCACATTGGCACGGACACCCGCAAAATTGCGGATGGACTCGCTGAAGCGGATGTTCGGCACGCTGCGGCGCGCTGCGGCGCTGACGAAGGCCAGCCCGGCGGCGGTGCAGGCGGTATCGTCCCCTTCCACGGGGTCGGCGTTCGGGCCGACGATCAGGTTGCCGTGGACGGTGGGGGCCACCAGAACGCCCTTGCCGTTTTCGTTGGGGCACTGGAAGATGACGTGGTGCACACGGCTGCCCTCGGATTTATCCAGCAGGTAGTATTCGCCCCGGGTGGGCTGGATGGTAAATTTGTGGGGTGCGGCCATATCGTGCACGGCCTGCGCCGAGATGCCTGCCGCATTGATGATATAGCGCGTTTCCACAATTCCGGAGGGGGTGGTCAGTGCCCAGCCGCCGGCGGTCTTTTCGATGCGGGTCACAGGGCAGCTGCGGTGCAGCTCCACGCCGTTGCGCACAGCCACTTCTGCCATTGCCAGCGCAAACTCCCACGGGCTGACGATGGCGGCGCTGGGCGCATACAGCGCGCCAACGACAGTGGGGGCCAGATTCGGTTCCATGGCAAGCGTTTCCTCTGCGGAAAGCAGCCGGATGCCCGGCACGCCGTTGGCGATGCCGTTCTCATACAGTTTCTGCAGGTGGGGCAGCTCTTCCGGGCTGAGGGCCAGCACCAGACTGCCGCACTGCAGGTATGGCACATCCAGCCGGGCGCAGATCTCCTTGGCCAGTGCGGACCCCTCCACGTTGAGCCGCGCCATCCGGGTGCCCGGTTCGGGGTCGTAGCCAGCGTGCAGAATGGCACTGTTGGCCTTGGTGGTGCAGTCTGCCACGTCATTTTCAGCCTCGAAAATGGCGGTCTGCAGCGGGTAATGGGACAGCTCATAGGCGGCTGCCGCACCAATGACACCGCAGCCGATAATTGCTACATCCAGCATAAAAACCTCCTGATCGCTCCGTTTGCCGAATAAAAGAAAAAGAGCAGGACAAACAAAAGGGCCTTTCGACTCTCCCCTTGCTTGTTCTGCTCGATCCTCTGAACAAACTTTTATTGTCTTTATGATAATGCGATCTGCACAAGATGTCAAGCGTTTGTTGAAAATTTAAAGCTCATTTTTACCTGTGCGGCTTTTTCCTGCTCTTTGCGGGCGCGGGGGCTTTTGGCAGAGCACGGCCTGCTGCAGCATGGCCTGCAGCGCTGCGCCCGGCCACAAGGCCGGAGCCGAACGCCCAGTGCAGGTTAAAACCGCCGCAGCTGCCTGCGCAGTCCAGCGTTTCGCCCACAAAGTAAAGGCCCGGACAGCCCTTGAACTGGAAGTGCTGATCCACCTCCCGCAGGGCCAGCCCGCCGCCGGTGGTCTGGGCCTGCTTCCAGCTGCAGGGGGTCAGCCCTTCAAAGCGCCAGTGCTTGGCGGTGTGGGCCAGCTTCTGCCACTGTGCGGCGGTGAGCACGGCAGGCGCGTCGCTGTCCTGCAGCCCGGCGGCAGACCACACAGTACGGCCCAGCTTCTGGTTCAGCAGGCCCAGCCAGAAGTCAGCGGCGCTGCCCCCTGCCGTCTGGGCGGCGTGGGCCGCAAACAGGCTGGCAAGTGCGGTTTCGTCCACTGCCGGGAAGAGGTCCAGCTCCACAGCAGGAGCCTTGGGGCCGCGGCCCGGGGCCAGCAGGCCGGACAGCTGCATGATGCAGATGCCGGAAAGGCCGTAATCGGTGAACTGTACCTCGCCGTTCTCGCAGGCAAGCACACGGGCACCGTCCAGCAGGGATGCTGCTGCCTTGGCACGGATGCCAGCCAGCGCTTTGCGGGGCTTTGCGCACTGCAGGGCGGTCAGGCAGGGGTACAGCGGCTCCACCCTGCCGCCGCACTGGGCGGCGAACCGGGTGCCAAAGCCGTCGGTGCCGAACTGCGGCCCTGCTTCGCCGCCCATGGCGCAGATGACGGCATCGGCGCGCAGCGTTTCGGCAGAGCCCTTTGCCGTCTCGAACTGCACGGCGTAGCCGCTGCGGCTCTGGCTCAGGGTGCGCACGGTGCAGCCGGTGCGCAGCTGCACATGGTGCTGCGCAAGGTGATGCTCCAGCAGGGCCAGCACGTCCGCCGCCTGATTGGAGTACGGATACACCCGGCCCGCCTCGTCGGTGCGGGTGTAAAGCCCCAGCGCACGGAACCAGCGCAGCGGGTCGGCGGTATTTACGGCATCCAGCAGCGGACGAAGTGCTGCCGGGTCGGCAGTGAAATACAGCTCCGGTGCAATGCCGGTGTTATCCAGATTGCAGCGGCCATTGCCGGTGGCAAGCAGCTTTTTGCCCGGCTTCGGGTTGCGCTCCAGCACAATGACCTGTGCAGCGGGGGCACTTTGTGCCGCCGCCAGCGCGGCTGCAAGACCGGCGGCACCGCCGCCCAGAATGAGGATGTTCGGCATCCGGACACCTGCCTTTCTCAGTAGAATTTTAGGAGCTGTCTTCATAAGCGGGGTGCTGTGCTTATGAAAATGGCTTTTTGTATCATTGTAGCAGAACCCTGCCGGAAACGCAACGAAGAGGCAGCTTTCCGTGCAGGTCTTTTTGCGCGGGGGGCAGCAGGTATAAATGGCCCGGCCTGACAGATACTAGTGCTGCAGGCATTTTTAAGGAAACGGAGGAGCAAAAACATGAAAGCAACAGGAATCGTGCGCCGCATCGACGAGCTGGGCCGGGTGGTGATCCCCAAGGAGATCCGCCGCACCCAGCGCATCCGCCGCGGCGACCCGCTGGAGATCTTCACCACGGGCGACGGCGAGGTGATCTTTAAAAAGTATTCGCCCATTGGCGAGATGAACGCAGTGGCGGCCCAGTATACCGAGGTGCTCAGCAAAAGCTTTGCGCTGACCGCACTGGTGGCCGACCGTGACCGCATCCTTACGGTGAGCGGCTCCGGCCGGCGGGAGCTGGCCGACCGCAGCATCAGCCAGCCGCTGGAAAAGCTGATGGATGGCCGTAGGTTGTACCAGAGCGAGGGCATTGCCGAAAAGTGCATCCTGCCCTGCGAAGGCTCGCCCCGAGCAGTGCTGTGCGCCGCACCCATCATTGCGGCAGGCGATGTGACCGGCGTGGTGGCCCTGCTGACCGAAGACCGCACGGCCACGCCGGATGCCGCCCAGCTCAAGGCCGTGAATGTGGCAGCGGCATTTCTGGCAAGGCAGATGGAAGAGTAAAGAACATGCCGGAGCGCTTTCCTTATAATAAGGAGGGCGCTTTCTTCGTTTATGACAGAATTATGAATCTTTTAAAACATTTTTCCAAGGGGCTTGACAGCACCGGAAAATTGGCTATAATGGTCTTAGCACTCAGGAACAAGGAGTGCTAAACAAACAAAGCGAACGCAAAAAGGAGGCAGGCGCTATGACGATGGATGCACGCAAGCAGCGAGTCTTGCAGGCGATCGTGGCGCTGTATGGTCTCGAAGGCGAGCCCGTTGGCAGCAGCGTGCTGGCAAACTACTTTGACATGGCAGTTTCCAGCGCAACGCTTCGCAATGAGATGGCGGCGCTGACAAAGCTGGGTCTGCTGGAGCAGCCCCACACCAGCGCGGGGCGTGTGCCCAGCGCCAAGGGCTACCGGTATTATCTGGATAATCTGCTGACCGATGATCAGCCGCTGGACCGCGTTACCCGCGCCCGGGTGGATGCGGTGTTCGCCAGCCTTGACCACGAGCCGGAAAAGCTGGCACAGGGCGCTGCCAAGGCGCTGGCCGCCATCAGCGGCTGCACCGCAGCCGTCAGCAAAGGTACGAATATATTTTAAACTTACAAGAGTTTTCACAAAAAAAAATCACGAACATCATTTCCAAAGAATAGCAATATCTAGGTATTTTATGTTGAAAAGCATAAAATAGAGCATATTTATGCTGATTATATGAAAAATGATTGTAACTTTGTGCGCTCTAAAGAATAGGATAACTACAACCTCTAATTTTATCATTTTATGGAATTAAACAAGATCTTTAAAGACGGTCTTTGGAGCAACGAAATCAACGTCAGAGATTTCGTAAGTCATAACATCACTCCGTATTACGGAGATGCTTCTTTCCTCGAAGGACCTACCGAACGCACAAAAGCTGTATGGAACCGCTGCCTCGAAGCACTGGCAGAAGAAAGAGAAAACAACGGTGTCCGCTCATTAGATAATGTTACCGTATCAACCATCACTTCCCACAAGGCCGGATATATCGACAAGGAAAACGAACTGATCGTCGGCCTGCAGACAGACGAACTTCTGAAACGCGCCATCAAGCCTTTCGGAGGTATCAATGTGGTAAGCAAAGCCTGCCACGAAAACGGCGTGGAAGTGGACGACCGCGTAAAAGATATATTCACTCACTACCGCAAGACGCACAACGACGGAGTATTCGACGTATATACGGAAGAAATCCGTTCCTTCCGTTCGCTGGGATTCCTTACCGGACTTCCCGACAATTATGCACGCGGACGCATCATCGGTGACT
>OGYZ01001807.1_pt1 | contig 15950 bp, 8 predicted proteins | sample 1576681 | NCBI WGS metagenome assembly OGYZ01 (sample SAMEA3541480, study PRJEB24748) | human gut metagenome | biome: human gut; feature: human-associated habitat; material: faeces | place: China | collected 2012 | reverse complement strand
ATCGTAATCCGGAAAAGACGGGAATTACAAAGGCACAAAAAGGAAGCAAAGCCAAGGCGGAAAGTGCCGAACCTGCCGACAAGGATACCGAGGAGAGCGCCGAAACGGCCGCCCCTGCCGACCTGCCGGACGATCTCAGTGACGAGGAACTGTGGCAGGCGGCCACCGGTGATGTGGAAAGTCTGGAAAACGCCCCTGCCCGTCCCCGCCGCCGTGGCGAGGACAGCGAAGCCCCCAAGAAGGGCAGCGTGCGTGCGGCCGCGGTCAAGGCCAAGGTGGCCGCGGGCAAGCGGCGCATGTTCATCAGCGTGCTGCCCGGCGAGCAGGTGGAAGTGGCCATCGCCGAGGAAGGCCGTCTGCAGGAATACTACCTGGACATGTTCCACCAGCGCAAACTCAAGGGCAATATCTACAAGGGTGTCATCCACAATATCGACACCAACCTGCAGGCTGCCTTCGTGAGCTACGGCGCGGGCAAGAACGGCTTCCTCCAGATCGACGAGATCCACCCCGAATACTGGCTGACCCATCACGAGCCCAGCAAGGGCAAAAAATTCCCGCCCATCCAGAAAGTGCTCAAGCCCGGCCAGGAAGTGCTGGTGCAGGTGGTCAAGGAACCCACCGGCAACAAGGGCGCCTTCCTCACCACCTGGCTGTCGCTGGCGGGCCGCTTCCTGGTGCTGACCCCCGGTCAGGAGCAGATCGGCGTTTCCCGCAAGGTGGACAGCGATGAAGAGCGCACCCGCCTGCGCGAGATGATGAACGGCATCGACCCCGGCCAGGGCCTGGGCGTCATCGTGCGCACCGTGAGCGCCGGCACCACCAAGACCACGCTCAAGAACGATCTCCAGTACCTCAAGCGCGTCTGGAAGGACATCCGCAAAAAGGCCACCGAAGTCTCGGCCCCGGCCCTCATCTATCAGGAGCCGGGCCTGCCCCAGCGGGCCGTGCGCGACTACCTGACCGACGATGTCTGCGAGATCTGGGTGGATAACGAAGAAGTGGCCGACAGCATCCGCGAGACCGTCTCCCTGCTCTTCCCCCGCAAGAAGGAGCTGGTGCGCCTGCATACCGACGTGCGCATGCCCCTGTGGGAGCGCTTCAGCCTGCGCCGCCAGCTGGACCAGATCTATTCCCGCGAGGTCACCCTGCCTTCGGGCGGCCGCCTGGTCTTTGACCAGACCGAGGCCCTCATGGCCGTGGACATCAACTCCGGCAAGATCTCCGGCAAGGTCAATTTCGAGTCCATGGCCCATCGCACCAACATGGAAGCCGCCGAAGCCATCGCCCGCCAGCTCAAGCTGCGCGACATCGGCGGCCAGGTGGTCATCGACTTCATCGAGATGCGTGACAAGAAACACGTGCTGGAAGTGGAAAAGACCCTGCGCACGGCCATGAAGAACGACCGCGCCCGCCACGACGTGGGCCGCATGAGCTCCTTCGGCCTGCTGGAACTGGTGCGCCAGCGTACGGGCTCCTCGGCCCTTTCCATCACCATGGAGCCCTGCCCCTTCTGCGGCGGCACGGGCCAGCGGCGCAACCTTGAATGGCAGGCCCTGCAGGCCCTGCGCGAGATGCGCCGTGCCCTGCGGACCCACGGCGGCGACAAGTACGTCTTCGAGACCACGCGGGAACTGGGCCTTTATCTGCTCAACCACAAGCGCGACAGCCTGCGCGACATGGAACAGGATTTTGGCAAATGTCTGGAAATCAGCATCCGTCCGTAACGGACGCCCCTGTCGAAACTTCCGCGGCCTGCCCTTCGGGGCAGGCCCCTGTTTTTGAACCCGTCAAAGGCGAGCGTAGCCTGCTGCTGCACATCTGCTGCGGTCCCTGCTCCATCATGCCGGTCAAGCGCCTGCAGGACGAGGGCTTCACGGTCACGGCCTGGTACATGAATCCCAACATCCAGCCCCTGATGGAATACCTGCGCCGCCGCGAGGCCGCCGAGGAATGCGCCGCCCGTCTGGGCATCGAGCTCATCTGTCAGGATGATACCTGGGATCTGGTGGCTTGGCTGCGCTCCGTGGCCGGACGTGACCTGCCCCCGCAGCGCTGCGCCTGGTGTTGCAGCAGCCGCATGCAGGCCGCCGTGGCCTATGCCCGCGCCAACGGCTATGCCCACGTGAGCAGCAGCCTGCTCTACTCCCGCTACCAACCGCACGACGTCATCCGGGCCGCCGGAGAACATGCCGCAGCGGCGGAGGACGCCCCCCTGAGCGAAGGCCCCCGCTTCGTCTACCGCGATTTCCGCACCGACTGGCAGGCAGGTATCGATCTTTCCAGGGAATGGGGCGTGTACCGCCAGCCTTATTGCGGCTGTGTGTACAGCGAAGCCGAGCGTTATGACAAAAAATTGCAGCGCCTGATAAAAAAATCCTGAAAAAATGATTTTTCCGCTTGACGAACGGGCCTGTTTTCCGTAGAAAGACTTTCGTTGCTTTTGCAGCACTCCCCGATAGCTCAATCGGCAGAGCGGGTGACTGTTAATCACTAGGTTGGCGGTTCAAGTCCGTCTCGGGGAGCCAGACGATAAAGCCCTTGCGAGAAATCGCAAGGGCTTTTTCTGTTTGTATGCTTTTTTGTTACAGAGGCCGACGGTGCGGCTTGAGAGGGGCAGGACTTTGTCCTCCAGGACGAGAACATGGTTTCATCTTGAGAGGACCGCCCCCAAAAAACTTTCTTCTGGTCAGGATGGCAGGACCTGTCGCTGATTACTGGGGAGAACGCGCGACGCAACTAGCAAAAAAAGAGGTTGGGAAAGACAGGAGCAGTCCCCCCCAATTGGGGGGAACTCTCCCTCCCGGGCATCAGGATTTCCGGCCGGGAACCTCCACACACTTCGCCAGCTCTCCCGACGATATTTCTTGGGCCCTCTTGGGCCAGTGCACATAGCATAAAGGAATGTCGTAACGTTGCTGCAATTTTTGGATGTACCGCTCGTCATCAGACCCGGGAGCGGCATCGCTGACCACCACCAGATTCTGCGCCTTGTCCGTCTCTGGATAGTGGGCATATTCCAGCAATTGTCCCAAGGCCAGACGGATGGCTTCCCGGGCACTGTCCGCCGGTTTTATTTCCAGAAAGCCGGTATAGTCTTTTCTACGGATTGAGATGTCCACCCTGTTATCTTCACAGCGTACCTGATAGCCCTCAGGGCCATAGTCACGCACCAGCTGCCTATACAGACGATTCTGGATGGGCGCCTGCCGGGGCAAGAACTCCTTGGCACTGATGGCCCGACGCAGCCGAGCCGCTTCCGAATACCTGGCCAGCTCCTGTTCTGTGGGCTCCGCCGGTGCAGGCAACTCGTCCAACAAAAGCGCCGCCTCCAACTTGGCGCATTTATAGGCCTTGGTATACCGCCAAGGAGCAGAAATTTTTCGAGGCTCTTTAAGAAAGTGCAAACTTTTCGGAAGAAAGCGTATATTGACAAGGCAAAGGGGATCTTCGTTTACCTTCTTATCTGACAGAGGGGCCACTTTTCCCCCGACCTCTTGTACTTCCTCCCTCATTGTAGCCAACCAGCCCTCTGTCTGGAATCGTCGGGCGGCCCATGCAGCTTCGTTTGCATCGAGGATATGGACCTTATCCAGATATCCGACCAGCAGTGCTTGCCCGTCGGTATAGGTAAAAAGAAAGACTCTGGCATCCTGACCGCAATAGGCATGATTTGGTGTACATAAAGCAGTGATATGCGCATATCGCCAATTTATATCTGTCCCGTCATACCCTTTAAGCAGCCATTTTTTTCTATTAATCCATTCTTCAATTCCGAAATTGTGCTTATCAGAAAAACTTTTTTCACCCCCAAATTTATCACCTGTTGGGGATCGCCATTGATTTGTATTCTTGCATATCCTGCAAAGTCTGTGTATCATCTTATTTTCTCCATATAAAACTTATCTTGATATACATATCTGTAATGAGATATATTTTGATGCTATCCCAGTGCACGACAGCAGGCAACAGTTATTTTCACCATGCGTAATCGCGCAATTCCTGTATATAAAAACGGCATGTCCCCTCTTTTTTGTCGGTGACCTCGCTGCCGGACGCTACTCCGCTGAATTTTTCCAGACCATCATGAAACGGCGGTCTCACCAACGATACGTTCCAGATACAAAAGCGGACATCCCAGTCGAGATGTCCGCTTTTTTCCTGCCTCTCTAGCCAGCGACGTGGCTGTCAGTAAGACCTCATGAGCGTTTTTTGGGGAGGGGGAGTTTGAGGGGAGGGGCCCCTCCCCTCAAGTCTTCTTCTCTCTTTCAAGGCCCTCCTACGGCGTCACCTTGTAGCGTTGCAGGCTCTTGGGCACCCACCATTCCTCAAAGTTGTACATGATGCCCGCCAGGGCGGGTTTGATGCCCATGAAGCGGTTCTGCACCACAGGCAGGGCATAGGGCACATAGAGGAAACAGTAGGGCTGATCCTCGTCCAGGATCTCCTGCGCCTGGTGGTACAGCGCGGTCCGGCGCTGACGGTCCGGCGTGGAGCGGGCCTCTTCCAGCACTTTGTCCAGATCGGGGTTCTTGTAGTGGATGAAGTTCAAGCCGCCGGGCACGGCCTGCGAGGAATGCCAGACCGCGAAGATGTCCGGGTCCTGGGTGATGGTCCAGCCCAGGATGATGGCATCGAAGCGGCCGGTATTCACGAATTCCCGGATGAAGGCGGCCCATTCCACGGTGCGGATGCGCACGTCGATGCCCACGGCCCGCAGCTGGCTCTGGATGATGGTGGCGGTGAGGATGCGCGGCTCGTTGCCCTGGTTGGTCAGGATGGTGAACGCCAGCGGCTTGCCGTCCTTGTCCAGGATGCCGTCGCCGTCACTGTCCGTGAAGCCCGCCTCGGCCAGCAGTTTGCGGGCCCGGTCGGGATTGAAGCTCACAGGGCGCAGGCCCGGATGATAGGCCCAGGTGCCCGGCTTGTAGGGCCCGAAGGCCGGTTCCCCCAGCCCCAGCAGAACGCCCTTGACGATGTCGCCCCGGTTGATGGCGCAGGAGATGGCCTGCCGTACCTTTTTATCCTTGAAGAAAGGATGCTCCAGATTGAAGCCCAGGAAATTGTAGACCGAGGCCAGATAACGGTATTTGTGGAAGGATTCCGCCCATTTTTTCCCCGATGTCTGGCGCAGGTACTGCTGCGGGCTCAGCTCCATCACGTCCAGACGCCCGGCGCGGGTCTCCATGAACATGGTGGCCGTATCCGGGATGATGCGGAAGACCACCTCGCTGATGTGCGGCCTGCCCAAAAAGTAGGTGGGGGAAGCTTCCAGCACGATGCGTACGCCCGGCTCCCAGCGCTGGAGACGGTAGGGCCCGGCGCCCACAGGCTTGCGGGCGAAGGAGGTGGTACGGATGTTCTGCCCTTCCAGGATGTGCCTGGGCAGGATGGGATTCATCCAGGAAGACACGGCCCGGGCAAAGAAATGCTCGTAGCGGACCTCGAAGCTGTAGCGGTCCAGCACGCGGAATTCCTTGATCTGGAGAAAGTCGTCCGCATAGGGGCTGCCCGTGGCCGGGTCGATGACCATTTTGTAGGTGAACTCCACATCCGCGGCCGTCAGTTCGGTGCCGTCTTCCCAGAGGATGCCCTTGCGCAGACGGAAGCGCAGCAGACGGCCCTCGTCTTCCATGCTGAAGGACTCCGCCGCCCAGCATTCCGGCTCCAGATCCTTGTTGAAGCGCAGCGGCGCCACATAAAGCAGATCCGCCACTTCGTGGGAGGCGGAGTCCGCCGTCAGATACGGGATGAGGTTGGAGGCCTCACCGATACTGCCCAGCAAAATGCGGTCACCGTCCGTAGGGGGCATGCTGCCCTCCTCATCATCCGCGGCAGCGGACAGCGGCAGACAAAGCAGCAGGAGGAGCAGAAAAAAAACTCTCCAGGTGGCGCTGCCCCCTGCCGGAGAGCCCTTGCCCGCTGCCCGGGAAGCGGCGAAAAATACCAATTTTTTTTTCATAAAATATTTTTTCATAAGTTACGCGCGTCTATTGCCATTGAAGTGATGCCTGTGATATTACTCCCAAATCTATTACTGCGATTTTTCAACGGAGCCCGCGCAGAAAACCGGGCCGCGGAGAGTATGCATGAGCAGATCTGAGCAGAACGTCGTCAGGGAGATGTGCCAGGCCTTCCTGCACGACGCCGTTCCGGAGTATATCCGTGATACGGCTTACTATATCCTGTCCGAAGGCGGGGTGCAAAAAATAAATATCCAGGAGGGCGAGACCTGGGAGGCGCAAGGCGTCATCCAGGGCGAAGACCTCCAGGTCTATACGCCCAGCCTGACTTTCTCCATCACGGATCGCAGCACCCGCCACCAGTGCAACTGTTCGGAATCCTTCACCAGCACATGCCGTCACGTGGCGGCCCTGGCCCTGCGTCTGCTGGAGGAACTGCGCAAGGAACAGGGCGACGCCGAAGAAGTCACGCCCCCTGCCAAGGACTGGAAGCAGAGCTTCCGCTCCTTCTTCTCCACAGACATGGAGCCCGAGCCCGGCAAGCACTACCTTATTTTCCGCTTCCAGCCGGAGCAGGGCCGTCTGCTGGTCTCCTTCTTCCGGGGCCGCCAGAACAAGTCCGGCCTGTCCAGCGTGCACAACGAGATCACGCTCCAGCAGATCATCAACAATCCCGACTGGTGCGAGTTCTCGCCCCAGCTGCCGCATGTGGCCCGCCAGATAGGCCAGCACCTGGACTATTACGGCCATCGTGTGGAGATCCCCGACGGTCTGACCTCGTGGTTCTTCTGGGCCGTACGCAAGGAATATTACCTGCTCTGGAAGGATACCGACCGTCCCTGCCGCATCGAGAGCACGCCCTTTGCCCTCAAGCTCAAGCCCAATTTCGATGACAACGGCTTCAGCTTCGACGTGCTGCTCAAGCGTGAAGGCCGCCCGCCCCTGCCCATCCGGGCCAACGGGGCGCCCAGCGACCACCTGCACGGCGCCGAGGCCCCCGAGGACGCGCCCATCACCTTCCACGGGCAGATGCCGCTCTGGGTCTGTTACCAGCACAATTTCTATCCCGTACAGACGGGCCTGTATCCGTCGCTGGTGCACAACCTCATCTACGAACGCCCGGTGGTGCCGCAGGAAGAGATCTCCGAGTTCCTGGACCGCGTCTGGACGCGCCTGCCCTCGTCCGAACTCTACGAGCCGCAGCAGTTCCTGCGCATGATGGAGCCCGTGTTCCAGCCGGCCACCTACAATCCCAAGCTCTTCCTGGACGAGGAAGGCAGCCTGCTGACCCTGGAGATCGACAACATCTACCAGACCCGTCACGGCGAGTTCACGCTCAACGGCCCCAACCCCGATTTCCAGACCGGCAGCTACACCTACGAAGGCCAGACCTATCTGGTGCGCCGCCATCAGGAAGAAGAGGCCCAGCTCATGAACGAGCTGGCGGGCATGGACTTCCAGGCCCGTTCCAGCAAGCTGTGGTTCCTGGAGCCGGAAGAAGCCATCGCCTTCCTGCTGGACTCCTACCCCACGCTGGTGGAGAACTACCGCGTCTACGGCGAGCGCGCCCTTTCGCGCTACAAGATGCGCACGGCCAAGTCCTCCATCTCGGCCGAGGTGGTGAGCAACGAGAAGGAAAAGTGGTTCTCGCTGGAGATCAGCGTGGATTACGAAGGCCAGTCCCTGCCCCTGGACAAGATCTGGAAGGCCTGGACCCGCGGCAAGCGCTATGTGCAGCTCAAGGACGGCTCCTACACCAGCCTGCCCGAATCCTGGCTGGAAAAGATCGCCCACAAGCTCACGGCCCTGGGCCTGGACCCCAGCAAGCCGCCGCAGACCAAGTTCAAGCAGTTCGAGGCACCGGTGCTGGACAGCCTGCTGGAAGACCTGCCCGGCGCGCGCACGGACTCCTTCTGGAACAACCTGCGCGAAAAGATCCGCTCCTTCCGCGAGGTGCGGCCCGTACCGCCGCCAAAGGCGCTGCAGGCCAATCTGCGCAGCTACCAGCTGCAGGGCCTGTCCTACCTCAACTTCCTGTCGGAATACGGCTTCGGCGGCATCCTGGCCGACGAGATGGGCCTGGGCAAGACCGTGCAGACCCTGGCTTTCATCCAGCATATGGTGGAAAGCCGCTTCGAGGGCCCCAACCTTATCGTGGTGCCCACCTCGGTGCTGCCCAACTGGGAGCGCGAAGCGGAAAAGTTCGTGCCCGGCCTGCGCCGCCTGACCATCTACGGCACGCGCCGCGAGGGCATGTTCAAGCATATCGCGGAATCGGACCTCATCATCACCACCTACGCCCTGCTGCGGCGTGACCTGGAGGAGATGGAGAAGTACGAGTTCAACACCGTCATCCTGGACGAAGCCCAGAACATCAAGAACCCCAACACCATCACGGCCCGCGCCGTGCGCCGCATCCATGCCCGCATGCGCCTGTGCCTGTCCGGTACGCCCATCGAGAACAACCTCTTCGAGCTCTGGAGCCTGTTCGAGTTCCTGATGCCCGGCTTCCTCGGTTCGCAGCATGCCTTCCAGCGCGGCATCGTCAAGCCCATCAAGGACGGCGACGCCGAGACCCTGGACTACCTGCGCACCCGCGTGCGGCCCTTCATTTTGCGCCGTACCAAGGCCGAAGTGGCCAAGGACCTGCCGCCCAAGGTGGAAAGCGTCACCTGCTGCGCGCTGGAAGAGGCCCAGGCCGAGCTCTACGCCGCCCTGGCCCGCAAGCTGCGCGCCCAAGTGCTGGCCGACGTGGACGAAAAGGGCCTGGCCAAGAGCCAGATGTCCATCCTGGACGCCCTGCTCAAGCTGCGCCAGATCTGCTGCCATCCGCGCCTGCTCAAGATCGACCTGCCCGGCTTCTCCAACAACCTGCCTTCCGGCAAGTTCGACGCCTTCAAGGACATGGTCATGGAGATCGTGGAGGGCGGCCACAAGGTGCTGGTCTTCTCGCAGTTCGTGCAGATGCTCCAGATCATCCGCCAGTGGCTGGAGTTCTCGCAGATCCCCTTCTGCTATCTGGACGGCGCCAGCAAGGACCGCTTCGAACAGGTGGACCGCTTCAACAACAGCCCGGACATCCCCATCTTCCTCATCTCGCTCAAGGCGGGCGGCACGGGCCTGAACCTGACCAGCGCGGACTACGTCATCCACTACGACCCGTGGTGGAACCCCGCCGTGGAAAGCCAGGCTACGGACCGTACCCACCGCATCGGCCAGACGCGGCAGGTGTTCTCCTACAAGCTCATCTGCCAGAACACGGTGGAAGAAAAGATCCTCAAGCTGCAGGAAGCCAAGCGTGGCGTGGCCGAGGCCATCATCCCCGGTCAGGACACCTGGAAGTCCCTGACCCGCGAGGATCTGGAGATGCTCTTCGAAGTCTAGGCAATACCGCCGCAAACAGCGTCATCACACGGCGCGGAAGCAGGGCCCTGCCCCGGCTTTCGCGCCGTTTCCCGTTTTCGGGAGGGCCCGCCTTCCGCATATCCGGGCCGTACGGCAAGGCCTTGCCGGCGGCCGCCTTCTCCCCGGCACCCCCCATCCCTGAGAAGACACGACCGCGCCCCGTCCTCCTGCCGCAACGCTCACTGTCCCGCCGTCCCTTGGCATACGTCCCCGCAATGACGCTCAGCCCCCTTGCGCGCCTGTTTCGGGAAGGCTATGCTCCAAGCAGCCTCCGGGCCTTCATCCCTGCCTTTCCGGCCCGGGGACGCCTCTTTTTCCGGCAGACGCCTGCCAAGGAGACGCCGCATGGACGAAGCTCCCCCCACCACGCCCCGCACCCTGCTCTGGCGCGGCACACGCTGCCTGCGCAATGATTCTCCCACCCTGCGCCCCTGCGGGCTCCGCCGCCTCTGCCGGTTGTTCGGCATCGACCTGGCCGCCCGCCAGCGGGAAACCGATCTTGTCCTGTCCATCTTCGCCGGGCTGGCTCCCCAGCACGGTCTGGACAGGGACCTGGCCCCTCTGGCCGTGCTGGCCCATACCTTGGTGGAGCTGGGGGACGGGATGCCCGATGCGGGCGAGATTCTGCTCACCCATCCTCTCAAGCGCCTTGATGCCGCCGGCAACCGGCTGCTGGCCATGGTCCTGACCCTGCTCACCGTGGGCAAGGGCCGTACGGACAAGGTGGAGCCCCTGCTCACCGCCATGGGTTGTGCCCGCGACGATCCCCGGCGGCGTACCGCCGTGGTGCTGGCGGCCATCGTGCAGGTGGCCCGTTTCGCCCTGCGCTTCGATCCGCTGGAGATACGCCTGCCCGGTGAGCCCCCCGTCCTCTTCCTCATCCGGGTTCGCACGCCCCTGCGCCTGCGCAAGCAGCTGGTCATCCATGCGCCGCTCTGGGAACGCCTGTTCGGCAAGTCCTCCCTGGAATGGTTCTGGACCTTCGATGCCGATGCCGACGCGCCCGTCCCGGTCCAGGCGCCGCCTTCCGGGCAATTGTTCAGCAGCCATTTCAGCGCGTATCTGCAAAAGCAGGCACGGGCCCTGCATGAGCTGGCCCGCAGCGACAGCGCCCTGGACGAAGAGCCCATCCACGATGCCCGCGTCATCCTGCGCAGCCTGCTTTCCGTCTTCCGCAGCCTGAAACCCTATCTGCGCAAGGACTGGCTGGCCTCTGTGGAAGCCGACCTGCGTACGGCCCGCAAGCTGCTGGGCGGTGTGCGGGATACGGACGTGCTTTTGGGACACATCAGGGACTATGCCTTGCGTCCTATCCCTGCCGGTGCCGCCGAGACCGCCGCCGCAAGCGGACAGGCCCCGGAAGGTACTGCCCCCCTTTTCCGGCCGGCGGATCTGCCCGCCGGTCTGCGCAGCCTGTATGCCGCCCTGCAGGAAGAGCGCGCCACGGCCCTTTCCCGTGCCGCGGTCCATTATGCCTCGGACGCCTACCGGGAGCTGCTGCACAAGCTGGATGACAATGCCGCGGCCCAGACCTGCCGCCCCATGCTGGACCGCCGCGGACGCGCCCGGCCCATGCTGCTGGCGGACATCATGGCGGCCGGTGTGGATCAGGCCACACGCGACCTTCTTGCCCATGACCGCTGGACGCACGGGCACCTGATCCCCGAAGACCTGCTGCACAACATGCGCATCGCGTTCAAGCAGTTACGCTATCTGATGGCCTTTTTCGGCAGCCAGGGCGGCAAGAACGGCGAACGCCTGATCCGCCTGTGCCGTCGCTGTCAGGAAAGTCTCGGCCAGATGCACGACAACGCCGTGGCCGCGGCCACGGCCCTGCGCCACTTGCAGCACATGCGGGAGACCCGGCAGCATGCGGAGGATGCCGACGGTCTGGAGGCATATGCCCGCTGGTGCGAGGACGAGATGCACCGCCATGCCATGGCCTTCCTGACGGACTGGGCGGACAACGGCCGGAACGAGCTTTGCCGCCTGACCCGCAAGCTTTCCCCGTCCGCAGGCGATCCGCTTCCCCTGCTCCGCCCGGACGACTAGCCGCGGGCTCCCGGACGCGCCAGCGCCCCGGGAACGTGCGGCCCGGCTGGCAGCCCCTGATAAAAAAGCGCCCTTTTCAGGGCGCAACGGCAGGAAACCGGCAGGGCGGGCCATCTGGTCCCTGCCCTCCGGCTTTCGGGGCCTTTGGCCCTGTAAAAGATGCCTCCGCTAGCAGGACGTGCCCAGGAACTGGGTGGACACGAAGCTGGCGTACTGGTCGGTCATGCCGGTGATGAAATCCAGCACCCGCAGATAGGAGACGTACAGGTCATCCTCACGGCGCGGCGCATGGCCGCCCATGAGCTGCAAGGCCTGCTGCTCCTTGTAGGTGAGCCGCCCGGGATCGCAGATGCGGCGATGGCAGGCCGGGATGAAGGTATCCAGCAGGCGCTTGTAAACACTGTAGGACCCGATCTCCAGCGCCGTCTTGTGACTGTTCTTGAGGATGCGCCCGTTGAAGATCTCTTTGGCCCTGTCCATATAGGCCCGGACGTCCTCCGGCGCCATATCCATGAGCGGACCTTCGAACTCCCGCCGCATGATGCGCTCGTACTGCGCGGCGAAGGTCTCGAACAGGCTCGCGGTCACGTGACCGATGACACGGGCCCGCACATACCCGGCCCGCTCCCGGTCGGACCCCATATCTTCCAACCGCTGCGGGTCGAGCTTCAGGCTCGGGGCCAGAGGCTCCACCACCTTCAGGATGTCCGCCAGGGTGATGATGTCCAGCTCGCGGGCGTCTTCCATGTCCACGATGCGGTAACATGTGTCGTCGGCCGCTTCGGCCAGCAGGGAGAGCGGATGGCGGGCAAAGTCGCCCCGGCGCGTTTTCAGCCCCAGAGCGCAAAACACCTCTTCAAAGATGCCCGCCTCGGCCTGATAGTAGTTGAACTTGCACTTGCCGCTCCGCGTACGGGACTGCCAGGAATCCCACGGATATTTGACCATGCTGGCCAGCGTGGGATAGGTGAGCCGGAACCCGCCCTGATCGCGGTTGTTCTCCACCACGTTGACCACCCGGAAACCCTGGGCGTTGCCGTCGAAGCAGCGGAAATCGCTCTGATGCGTCTCCTCCAGCGCATTCACATAGGTGTGGTTGGCCGGGTCCCCGAACCAGTCTCGGATGGCGAACTCGCCCGCATGGCCGAAAGGCGGATTGCCGATGTCGTGGGCCAGGCAGGCGGCCTCAAGGATCTGGCCGGGGAATTCCGGCGCGGCGTAGTCCGGCAGCTCGCCCCGGCGGCGCAAAAAATAGCCCGCCATGGCGCCCAGCGAACGCCCCACGCTGCTGACTTCCAGCGAATGGCTGAGGCGCGTGTGGATATGATCGTTACGCACCAGCGGATGCACCTGCGTTTTGCGGGCCAGACGCCGGAACGAACTGGAATAGATGATGCGGTCCCGATCCTGCAAAAACGGGCTGCGGGCCGGGTCCAGCTTCTTGAAATCCACCCCGCTGCCCCCGTAGCGCAGGGGAAGGAGCAATTTACGCCACTTTTCCTGAAAATTCATGGGACCTCCCGCGTGCCTGGAACAGTAAAAAACTATCGGTAAGTACAGAATTTGCCACGCCTGGATGCGGAACACAAGGGCGGCCGGGACATGGCGCACATACTGCCCGTTCCTTCCCGGGGCAGGAAGAAATGGATGGCCGGCGCTTCGGCTTCGGACAGGGGCAGGCAAGGAGTTCCGCCCCCTGCCCCACCGCATGGACCATGGCAGGCTGTCCCCTCTTGACGGACAGACGCTTGCCACCTATAAGGACAGCACGCGCTCGTAGCTCAGGTGGATAGAGCAGGAGCCTTCTAAGCTCTTGGCCGGGGGTTCGAATCCTCCCGGGCGCGCCATGGAACTATCAGGTGGATACATGCATGCCCGCGTGTATCCACCTTTTTTTATCCCGCATAACAGAAGTGGACATTCTCCTGTGGCTGACTTCCAGACTTTGCTTTTGGGGCACGGTCCTCACATGCGGATGGAATGAACGAGGAAAATCTATCTGGAATTCCTCTTAGTGCTTCTTGGATATCAACTTTTCATTACCGATATCGATCCAAAGAGACAAATTATTTATTTATACGTCAAAATAGTATTTATACCATATACAAATTTCAAGAATTTCTATTTTACAAGAAACAGCCTGTCCCCTTGTTCTTCTATACGATATTCACGAAGCTTGTTAAGCACGTCGACACCACCAGCGGCAACTGCCATCATCACGCATGTTGCAGCTGTTGTTGGCCCAAGTATACCGGCAGCAGCAGTTGCAGATATAGCTGCAACTGCTGTTTTTTTAATATCTCCATCCTCTTTCGTGACCATATAAGCAGTCGTGGCAGCAGCAATTGCAAGACATCCTATACACAATGTCCATGCAATTTTTCCAGTCCCTTTTACCTTTATAAAAAAATCTTTTATTCCACCTTCTACTTCTATATAGTCTACATTATTTTTGATTGCTTGCGCAAGTTCCTTCTCGTCTTTTACAACGCGCCCCATAATCTTCTCCGTTTCCAAGAAATAATTCACAAAAAACAGTTACTCCAGCATACCTTTCATTACCTTGATTACAGTGGATCTATACCAAGCTTAGTAAAATAAAAAATATTAGCAAGAATGGAAATGCCGACTTGATAGATCGTCCGTAGTCTCAATCAATTCAACAGGGCACAGATACACGCCCAGCCAGAGAGCAGCAGATATACGACCAGAAGTATCAGCTGGGCTTTCCAAAACCGCACGCATCCTCTGAAAAAATTCCCTTGTCCAAGTAGAAGTATGATAGCGAGGACGAGGATAACTGTTCCAAGTGCCAATGGCATGTTCTTTCCTCTCCGTCATGCTTCCTCAGACTACACCTGTTTATTCCATAAAGTGGAATTTTTCTGTAGGCAGAAATCTGAACGGCGAGAATCACACTATGGAAAAGCTGGGCATTTCAATGCAGAAAATCTGCTCTCAAGGCATCACTGTTTTGACTGGATATACGGCCCTGCCCTTGTCCCCCTCTGAATCATCCGCATTTAGATCGATGACTTCTCCAGCCGGTACAGGGTCAGGCCGTGCGGCAGGGGCGTCTCTTCACTGACGGTATAGCCCAGCCACAGCAGTGGCCGCAGATCCGCGGCATCCCGTGCCGGGAACAGCAGTTCGCGCCGGGCCTCGGGCAGCAGGCTTTCCATCTGCAACAGCAGCATGGTCTCCACATACTGTCCCTGCCATTGCGGATGCACCAGCAGCTGGGCCAAATGCTGTCCGCCGTCCACTTCTCGCCCGCCTACGGCACCCACCATGGTGTCGTCTTCCATCAGGGCCCGCAACACCACGCCGTGAGCAAAAAAATCCTCCAGCGAATCTCCGGCCGTTTCGGGCAAAGGCTGCCCTTCCGGCAGCAGACGCGCCCGCACCATTTCCTGCAACTGTACAAGAGCAGCCAGATCTTCCCGGCCGGCCTTTTCAAGACGGATCATGCATAGCCTCCTTTTCGGAATCCAGCCTAGCAAGGGAATGGGACTGCCGCAAGCAGCCGGATCTGCAACAGGCATCACTATGCTGCCCGATCCCCCGGCCACCAATTGCAGTCAGTACGCGGCAGCAGCCACAGGCATAAAATATTTTTTTCGTACGGCCATCCTGCGATGAAACGTTTTTCCCCTTGGCGCAAGCGCTGACAAGGAGAGGGAATTGTGGCATGGTCGCGGCATGAAGACTGCAAAGCATTTCACGACCATCGACCAGATCTGGGAACACCTGGACGGCCTTGGTTTCTTCCACATGGACCTGAGCCTGACGCGCATGGAGACCGCCCTCTCCCGCCTGGGCCTTTCCCGCCCGCCCTTTGTGGTGGCCCAGATCGTGGGCACCAACGGCAAGGGCTCCACGTCCGCCTTTCTGGACAGCCTGTCCCGCGCCCACGGCTGCCGCACCGGGCTCTATACCTCGCCGCACTTCCTTTCCCCCTGCGAGCGCATCCGCATCGACGGCGTCCCTCTGCAAGAAGACCTGTGGCCCGGGCTGGCCACGGAAGTCTACGCGGCGCGACCGGATCTGACCTATTTCGAATTCCTGACCGTGCTGGCCATACTGGCCTTTGCCCGTCAGGGCGTGCAGCTGGCCGTCATGGAGGCCGGGCTGGGCGGCGCCCATGACGCCACCACGGCCCTGGCCAGCGACCTGACCTGCTTCGCGCCCGTGGCCATGGATCATGCCGCCATCCTGGGCCCCACCCTGCGAGACATCGCCCTGGACAAATGCGGCGCCATCCGCCCCCGCGTGCCGGTGGTCAGCGCGCCCCAGTTCCCGGCTGCCGAAGAAGTCCTGCGCCGTCAGGCCGAACGGCTGGCCGCTCCCCTGCACATCGTCGAGCCCCTGCCGGGCAACATGCCGCTGGGGCTGGCCGGGCCGCACCAGCGCATCAATGCCGCCGTGGCCCTGCACGCCTGGCAGGCCCTGGCACCGCGCCTGCATGTGACGCCGCGGCCCGATGCCGTTGAGTTTGAAGTCAGTCTGCCGTCAAGGAAGCCCACTCTC
>OGYZ01001804.1_pt1 | contig 15984 bp, 13 predicted proteins | sample 1576681 | NCBI WGS metagenome assembly OGYZ01 (sample SAMEA3541480, study PRJEB24748) | human gut metagenome | biome: human gut; feature: human-associated habitat; material: faeces | place: China | collected 2012 | reverse complement strand
AAAGGGTAAGGGCGTTGTTAGCAAAAACGCGCTTTGCCCCTGCGGCAGCGGTAAAAAATACAAGCGCTGCTGCGGCAAGGATCTTGACGATTAAATTAAGAAGTAAGTTATATTCGATAAAACTTCAAAATGGGTGAATTTAAGTGAACATAAATAAAATAATAGTTTTGTTCAAAACACATCTGGATATCGGGTTCACTGATTTTTCCGCTAATGTAACAAAGAAATATATAAACGAATTCATACCGAATTCTATTTCTGTTGCAAACGAGCTTAAAGCCAATTCTGAAAGCAGGCTGATCTGGACAACGGGTTCATGGCTTATATATGAATACCTGAAACAGCAGCCTGCCGAGCAGGCGGAAAAACTCAGAAAAGCCATAGCTGACGGAGATATTTGCTGGCACGGTCTGCCCTTTACTACCCATACTGAGCTTATGAGCAAAGAACTTTTTGAATATGGTTTATCGCTCAGTAAAAGGCTCGATGACGAATTTGGCAAAAAGACCGTTGCCGCAAAATTGACCGATGTTCCGGGACACACAAAAGCTATAATTCCGCTTCTTAAAAGAGCGGGAATAGAGTTTTTACATATCGGTGTAAATCCTGCGTCGACTGTGCCGGATGTTCCTCCGCTTTTCCGATGGAAAGCGGATACGGGTGAGGAAATTACCGTAATGTATAATGACGGTTACGGCAAATTTTCCAAAATAGGCAACAGCGGCGTTGCCGTTACCTTCGCCCATACCGGAGATAATGCGGGAGTTCAGTCGTCTGAGCAAATAGAAAAGGTGTACGCAGATATCAGGGCGGAATACCCGAACGCCGAAATCATTGCAGGCAATTTAAACGATGTTGCGGTTGTCGCCGAAAGCATAGCTGACAGCTTGCCTGTAATAACTGCCGAGATCGGTGATACATGGATACACGGCGTCGGTACAGACCCATTTAAGGTTTCTGTGTTTAAGGGACTGGAAAGATTTTGGAAGCGAATGCCTGATTGCCAAGATAAAGAAAAGCTTGCCGCCGCCTTAATAATGATTCCGGAGCATACCTGGGGGCTTAATGTTCATACCAATTTGGGCGACCACGAGCATTATGACCGCGACAGCTTTAACGAATACCGTAAAACCGCCGCAAATTTCAGGCGAATGGAAGAGTCTTGGCAGGAGCAGCGTAATTACCTGTTAAATGCCGTGAATGGACTTAGCCCTGAAAATAAGAACGAGTGTCTTAAAATTATTTCACAGTCAAAAAGAAGTAACGGTTTAAAGCGCTATCCTGCGGCGATTCCTAACGGAACGGAAACAGAGCTCGGCGGCTATAAATTTATATTTAATAACCGCGGAGAAATAGTTTCGCTTAAAAACGGCGATAAGGTAATTGCGGACGATAAACACAGACTGTGTACTCTTATTTACGAGCAATTCTGCGCTGACGACTATGAGCGTTTTCATTCTCAGTATAACCGCTGTGAAGAGGTATGGTGCTATGAGGATTTTACAAAGCCCGGCATAGAGGACGGCAGCGAGTGCTATTGCCGATATATGCCGCAAAGCGCCGCGGTTTACCCCGTGGATGATACTCTTCTTGTAAGATATATGTTTCCGAAAGCGGCACATAAAAAATTCGGCTGTCCTTTAGCGTTTGATATGATCGTCAGCATTGCCGGCGGAGAAATACATTTTGACCTTGCCTGGTTCTGCAAACCGGCAAACCGTGTTGCCGAGGCATTGTGGTTCGGTTTTCATCCTATCGCGGAAAATAAGAGAATCAGCAAATTGGGAGGTCTTATTGACCCTGTTAATGTTGTTAATGACGGTCAATGCCGTTTGCACGCTACCGATTTCGGCGTTGTGTATAACGGACTTTCTGTTGAAACGCTTGATACCGCGCTTGTTGCGCCGTCAAGCCCATCACTTTTAAATTTCAACAATGAAAAACCGAGCGATAAAGACGGCATATACTTTAACCTTTATAATAATGTCTGGGGCACGAATTTCCCTATGTGGTACGATGAGGACGCACGTTTCCGCTTTATTATGAAGACCGTAGAATAACGGTAAAACCGCATCTTTGATTTTGCGGGCGGCAGTAATTGTTTTTTCTCGGTTTACAGCTTGCTGTTTCCGCTCCTTAATGATAAGGAAATACTTACAGCCTTGTATTTTCTTATCTATGCGCCCCTCGGCGTTTTACTCAGGGCTGGATTAAATTTAAAACGGAGTGAGAAAAATGCATGAAAATGTTGAGCCTTTGCGCGTATTTCATTATTTTGAAAATATATGCGCCATTCCGCACGGCTCGGGATATGGTGGAACTGGAAAGAAATAGTGAGCGTCGTTTTCAGTAAATGGCGTTTGTATTTGCCCCAAATAAGAAAAGGATTATTGAAGATACCGCTATACATACCGACAGCACCGTCAATCTCGTATTGAGCCAATGCGGAAGTGCCGATAACCATGCTTTCTGTCAAATCATGATTGGCACAGCTTTCAGCTACTTGTTTGGTAAGTTGCAGATAATGTTGATTAAACAGTGACAAATCATCATAGAAAGGAATATCACATGAACTTACTTCGTCCTCTTTATTGGCAACTATGGTATTTACCGCTATGCTATCATATTGTATCAGTTTGTTGCCTACGGGAAGCAAATAAAATTCTTTCACACCACTTGCTGCTTTGCCAATGCAATAACACATCAGCATATTAAATTTCATTCCCGTTTTCCGACTGATTTTCACAAGGCGTGACACGTTGAGTGTCTTAAAGAGCGTCACCATTGGCATGGGTGCGTTCATCCACATTTCAAATGCGTAAGCCCGACAGGTTTCTTTGGGATTTACTTCTTTCATACTTATGCTACTTTCTTGTTTAATAAATCAAGTGGCAAAAGTAGGAGAAGCATTTGAAGCTGGATAGAACAAATGGGACATTTATACGGGATTGGTAAACAAGTCAGAATAAGGTTTTGCCACTTTCAACAAAGACATGGGCGTATAGCCGCAGAACTTTTTGAACTCCCGTATGAAATGCGATTGGTCGGCATAACCACTTGCATAGGCTATTTGTGCCTGATTGATTTCCTCGCTCGGTTGGTATTGCATTTGCGCTAAAGCCTTTTGAAAACGAACGATACAGGTGTATTCTTTAGGATTGATACCGACAAATGAATTGAATAACCGTTCAAACTGCTTTTTACTTAGGCAAGCGATAGATGATAGTTCTGTTACAGAAATCTTGGGGTGGATATATATTTGTCGTATGGCGGTATCTACTCTCTTTATCTTATATGTAGTATCAAGTAGGCTACCAGTAATTTGCGATAACAGCCATTTTTCTATATAATTTATACAAATGGAATTATCCTCACAGTCGGATATTTGGATAGCCAGTTCATTCAAACTTCTGCATTCAAGGTCATAGCCGGAAACTTCTTGGTTGTAAAAAAGTGATGTGGGGATGTTTAGAAACATACTCATAGCATAGGGTTGGAATACAACCACTATCATTTCAGTATTCCCTTCAGCGTACAAATGTGATGAGAAATTAACCTGCCCGCTTATAGTCATTTTGTCTTGTGTGGCGTTCAGTTCAGGAATATACAGCGGGGTTTGCTTATGGAAAATGATTTGAGGACAGCCAATAGGAAAAGTAAGGGTATTCAGTAATTGATTACTCTTGAATACCCAATAATACCTAACGTAATGTTGCAGCAACTTACAAGGCTTGTAAAATTTGAACTCCTCTTGAATCATTTCACAAAGGTAAAAGTTTTAGTTTTATTGTGTCTATTATAAGCCTTGCTTTTACTTTCACTGGCTAATTCTAATACTTCATATCATCCTCACCCATCCGCTTGGTCAGACAGTCTATCAAATGGTGGAGATATGCCGTCCGGTTTTTTCTCTCTTTCATGGCGATATATGCGGCATAGTAATCTCCCAAGTCTATCTGGCAAACTGTACTAAGAAAATTCATCATTTCTTTTATCTCGACATTGCCATTATTGAAGTCGCCGGAAGAAGCAAGAGAATATCCTAATTCAATAAGGAAAACTTTCTTGCCAGTAAAGCGAAAAGGATATTTTAGGCACTTTTGAAGATTATCTTCTATCTGATTATCTGTTTCAAGTTTGACTATTCTTTTGTTGAGATAGATACGCAACATTTCATTGGATATAATCTTGGCTACTTTGTAGTCATATCCTGTTGAGAAATTCGGGTCTTTATCGAATTGTGCGCTATCGGTGCATAATCGTAAATCTGCTTTTCCACGAATGAAATAGTATTCATCGTATATAGTTGAGTGTGAACGATAGTATTGATAGAAGTCTAAATTCCGGTTAAAAAAGTATGTAAGGTTATCCAGCTCCCTATTGATATAACTTCTGATAACATCGTTACTTCCATTAGGGCATTGTGTTTCTATCCGATAAATCTTATAGAAAAATAGCAACCTGCCAAGAATTTCCGGTTTCTGTGTCTTGAAAAATAATATTTCATCCTCTTTGGTGGAAAATACATAAGATTGTATTTTCGTCCTCAAATCATTAAGAACTGCCTGTAGTCTATGTACCATTGAAAGAGAGGTTTCGATAATATCATAACCGTAGAGGTCGATTTCCGATATATCGACCTCTACTTGTTCTAATATCTTTTCTATTTCTTCTTTCATTATTTATATTTATGGTAATATAAAGACACTATAATCCTACAGCTAATATATATAGGGCTACAAAATTGATAGTCCTATATGCATATTGGTTGATTTTCAAATAAATAGAAAAAATCATATTCTACCTGCTTTATTTATCTTGAGAAAAGGTTAGTATATAATTATTACAATCCTCAATCACAAAATCTTGAGAGCCGTAAAAAGTCGTATGCAATTCTTTAACGATGCGAGCCTGATTTTTTAACTGTTCGTACAAGGATAAAATGTTATCAACATGGATATATAATGTTAATCCTGCTTTATAGTCACATTCTGCTAATTGTGGGTATTCAGCTTTCAGACTTTGTTCATCTTGGAACATAAGCATAATATTGTTCGATTGAACAATGGCAAATACAAGTTTTTCATCACACGGCACGGACATTATTGTTTCAAAGCCCAATACCTTTTCATAATATTCAATGGTCTTAGCAACATCTGCTACCATTAAATTAGGGGTCAAATTTTGATATGTCATATTTCTTTAATTATAAAATGCAAAGGTAGAGAATATGAAATCAAAAAGTTGTGTATAAATTCGACATTTAGTGTAATGGTAGCATTCCTCCAAAGCGTTTGAAATCTCGTATCAGATGCGCATGGTCATAATACCCACATTCTAAAGCAATCAAGAATAAACTTTTGTCCGGATTGCTTTTTATAAATTCTTTTGTTGTTACATAGCGAGTTATTGAGCTAAACATTTTTGGTGTTACTCCTGTTAGGTTTTTGAATTGCCTTTCAAATTGTCGCTGGCATAAACAAATATTGTCTAATAAGTTACTTATTGGAGTAAGCCCTTTCGTCCTTTGTATATGGTTTACGATATTGATAATTTGTTTGTCAATATCATACAGACAACCCAATTTGCTCAATAAATAGTTTTCAATATAGCGGATTTGTGCCGTTTCATTTTCAATCTCAAATAATTGCTCCGAAAGAAAATCTGAAAACAATGATTGAAATAACCTTGTATCAACTTTAGCGTTTGTAAATTCGCATATAGGTACTTTGGTATAAGCTGCAATAGCACATGGACGAAAACGAATACCTATTATTTTGACTTTCTTGTCATACTTTACATCTGAAAAAATTGTCATTGTACCTATGATATAAGGGATAAAAGGTTTTATATCGCTATTATCATCTTCTGTGCAATTAAATAATATATCAACACACCCATCAGGAAAGATGCGAATTGTTTGCTGGCTTTTTAGATTTTCGTCAGAAACCCAATAAGTTTCCACGTATGGTGCAAGTAATATATTTGGCCTATACTCTGTATACATTTTATAGAATTAATTAATTCTGAATTTTAAAACAAAGATAGGGCTTTTTGATGTTAAAATACTAACTATGAGCTGTTTTATTATTTTTTTAGTGCAAGGTGCAAGTATATATCTATATATATAGCTTGCACCTTGCACTAATCGCAAAAGATTTATTTTCAATGGTTTGCGTATTTCAAAAGAAAACCTTATCTTTGAACCCGAAAGTTAGGCAGACAAACAGCGGTCAAAGTTGGACAAGCCCAACATCTGAAAATCGTTACTGTTTCGTTACCTATTTGAAATTTTGAAAGCGAAGTAGCTGAAATATAAGCGGTTAGAGTTGTAGGTTCAAAACCCTGTCTCTCCGCTCAAGTAACACAAAACGAGAGAGTTAGCACACAAAAGCTGACTCTTTTTTTGTATTTTAAAGGATTCGAACGAAGGGATGGTGGGTTCGTAACGCGTTCATGAGAAGTCTGAAGGACTTCGAGTCATCCCTCCCTCTCCGCAAAAAACAATCAAATAACGAGAGAGTTAGCATAAGAAAGCTGACTCTTTTTTTATTTTATTGTCATCACTTGGTCGGTCCCGTTACATGATACACTTACTCCCGTGGGGAGGGAGGAAAACGTGGCATTATTCCCGGAGTACTTGATCGTGACAGTAGTGGTTAACGTGGCATTTTCCACGAAGTCTTCCGGACCAGATTCCAGAAAGTCGTTTTTGGAAACCCGTGTTCTTTTTAATGTAATAAAATGATTGTATCTTCGTACCCATATTGGCATTTTATGAATAAAGTACTGATTATAGACGATGAAGATCAATTAAGGGGATTATTATCCCGGATCATAGGGCTGGAGGGGTACGAGGTATTCCAGGCGGATTCTTGCAAGAACGGGTTAAAGCAATTGGCTTTGCACGATCCGGACGTGGTGTTGTGTGACGTGCGTTTGCCGGACGGGAACGGGGTGGAGTTGATTGCCGAGATCAAGCGGGTAAAGCCGCTGGCGGAGGTGATCATGCTGACGGCCCATGGGAATATTCCCGATGGGGTGCAGGCAATCAAAAATGGGGCGTTTGATTATCTAACGAAAGGGGATGATAATAACCGGATTATCCCGTTGATCAGTCGGGCTATGGATCAGGTGGCAAAGGCCAAGCAGGAGAGTCAGGCGGAGATTCTGGTAGCTCGGGAATACTCGTTTGACACGATTCTGGGGAGTTCAATGGCAATTCGGGAGGCTATTGCGCTGGCAAAGAAGGTTTCCGTGACTGATGTTCCCGTGCTATTAACGGGGGAAACCGGAACGGGGAAAGAGGTGTTCGCGCAGGCGATTCACCGGAATAGCGAACGGGCCAAGAAGTCTTTCGTGGCGGTGAATTGTGCGGCTTTCAGCAAGGAATTGCTGGAAAGCGAGATGTTTGGACATAAAGCGGGTTCTTTCACGGGCGCTTTGAAGGACAAAAAGGGATTGTTCGAAGAGGCGAATCATGGCACGATATTCTTGGATGAGATCGGGGAGATGGCGTTCGATTTACAGGCGAAGTTGCTGCGTATTCTGGAGGCTGGTGAATTTATTAAAATAGGAGATACGAAACCCACGAAGGTGGACGTGCGGGTGATTGCCGCCACGAACCGGGATTTGACAAAAGAGATCGAGAACGGACATTTCCGGGAGGATTTATATTATCGGCTTTCCGTATTTTGTATTCCGCTTCCGCCGTTGCGGGAACGGGTGGAGGATATAGAAGTGTACACGCGGGCTTTCGTGCAATATTTCGGGGCAAAAATGAAGAAGAAGGGGCTAGAGGTTCATCCGGATTACATGGAATGCTTGAAACGTTACGGCTGGCATGGAAATGTCCGGGAATTGCGAAACGTGGTGGAACGGAGTATCGTGATCGCGGGAGAGGGGCAGTTGACGGTGGATGATCTGCCGCTTGAATTGCGACGTCCGGTCCCGGCTGCGGGAGAAACGGGTGGATTTTCCGATTTTGACATGGCGAATATCGAGAAGAATCATATCCGGAGGGTTCTTCAACACACGGGGGGCAACAAGACGGAGGCAGCCCGGTTGATGCGTATCGGGTTAACTACTTTGTACCGTAAAATCGAGGATTACGGGTTGGGAGACAAATAACAAGCATCGTTCGTTTGTTTTCCGTTTTGCTATACCGAAATGAAAGGATGACCTTTTCATTTTGGTAGGGTTTCTTATCTTTTATTCTTTCTTATAATGATATTTATATTCTTGTTTCATAGATGGTTATAATAATTGTTTCTTCGTGTGGCATACCATTGGTATCACAAGGGCAAAGATTATTGAATTAATATATGAAATTATGGAACAGGTATTATCATTTATTTTCTTGTGTCTGACAGGCGTCGTCTGTTACTGGTTTTTCTTTAAGTGTATTGATTGGTTTGAGAAGATTTAAAGGTGGAAAAGATGTTTACGGTATTATTTATTTTTAGTGTGGTGATGTTCGGGTACATGATGTATGTACTGGTTCGGCCCGAGAAATTTTAGATAAAGTAAGAAATGAATACAGAGATTCTAGGTAGTGTGTTGCAGGTCGTCCTGTTGCTAGTACTGGCTTATCCGCTGGGACGTTACATTGCAAAAGTGTACAAGGGGGAGCGTGTATGGACGGATTTTATGGCTCCCGTGGAGAAATGGATGTTTAAATTAGGCGGTATAAACCCGGAAGAGTCAATGAACTGGAAGAAATTCTTGGTGGCATTGTTGACGATCAACCTGTTTTGGTTCTTCTGGGGAATGTTCCTTCTGGTCTTCCAGGGGCATCTGCCGTTGAACCCGGATGGGAATGCAGGACAAACACCCGATCAGGCGTTCAACACCTGTATCAGTTTCATGGTAAACTGTAATTTGCAGCATTATAGCGGTGAATCGGGATTGACTTATTTCACTCAGTTGTTCGTGATCATGTTGTTTCAGTTTATCACAGCCGCCACGGGTATGGCCGCGTTGGCCGGGATATTCCGGGCGATGGCAGCCAAAACGACACGGGATTTCGGTAACTTCTGGGCGTTGCTCGTGAAGAGTTGTACCCGAATCTTGTTACCGTTAGCTTTGGTTGTTGGTTTTATCTTGATCATAGAAGGTGTTCCGATGGGCTTTGACGGGAAAATGGAAGTGACCACGTTGGAGGGACAGACCCAGATGATTTCACAGGGACCGACGGCTGCCATCGTGCCGATCAAGCAGTTAGGGACGAATGGCGGTGGTTATTTCGGGGTGAATTCTTCCCATCCTTTGGAGAATCCGACTTTCCTGACGAACATGACGGAATGTTGGTCGATATTAATTATCCCGATGGCGATGGTGTTTGCGCTGGGATTCTATTTGAAACGCAAAAAGTTAGCATACACGATCTTCGGAGTGATGTTATTTGCCTTCCTAGTGGGAGTTTTTGCTGCCCATTATTTTGAAATGCGAGGCAGTGAGCAGATCAACGAGCTGGGAATAGCCCAAGAACTGGGAAGCATGGAAGGTAAAGAAATCCGTATCGGTTCCGCGGGTACGGCCCTGTGGAGCCAGGTAACTACGGTAACATCCAATGGTTCCGTGAACGGTATGCACGATAGCCTGACTCCCATCACGGGAATGTTCACGATGTTGAACATGATGATAAACTGTTGGTTCGGCGGTGTCGGAGTGGGATTCATGAATTACTACGTGTTTATCATCATAGCCGTGTTTATCAGTGGATTGATGGTCGGGCGTACCCCGGAGTTCCTAGGGAAGAAGGTGGAGGCGAGAGAGATGAAGATCGCCATGATCGTGGCATTGGCTCACCCGTTCTTTATCTTGTTGTTCACGGCGATAGCTAGTTTCTTGGCGGCACACAATCCCGAACTGGCGGGAGCTTGGCTGAATAACCCTTCGTTCCACGGTTTAAGCGAGATGCTGTACGAGTACACCTCTTCGGCAGCCAATAACGGTTCCGGTTTCGAGGGGTTGAGTGATAACACCTATTTTTGGAACTACACGTGCGGTATCGTGCTGATCATGGGGCGTTATCTCCCGATTGTCGGTCAGGTGGCCATTGCCGGGTTGCTGGCAAGTAAGAAGTTTATCCCGGAGAGCGCGGGTACGCTAAAGACGGACACGACGACTTTTGCCGTCATGACTTTCCTCGTAATCTTTATCGTGGCAGCCTTGTCGTTCTTCCCGGCATTGACGTTAGGGCCTATCGCTGATTATTTATCATTTTAGAATTTGAATTATAAATCGTGTATGAATATGAAATCCAATAAATCAACTTCACTTTTCCCGCGGGAATTGGTGCTGGAGAGCTTGAAGCAGTCATTCGTGAAGTTAAACCCGCAACTGATGGTAAAGAATCCCGTGATGTTCACGGTGGAGATTTGTACGGTGTTGATGATTGTTGCCACGTTGTATTTTCTTTTTGCCGGGATCACGGATCAGGGATCATTCGGTTATAACGTGGCGGTTTCCATCATATTATTTATCACCTTGTTGTTTGCCAATTTCGCCGAGGCTATCGCCGAAGCGAGAGGGAAGGCACAGGCTGATAGTTTGCGAAAAACGAGAGAGGAGACTCCGGCGAAGATGATCGTGAACGGTAAAGTACAGGTGATCAGTAGCTCCCAATTGAAGAAAGGGGATGTCTTCGAGTGTGAGGCTGGGGACGTGATTCCTTCCGACGGGGAAATTATCGAGGGATTAGCCTCTATTGACGAGAGTGCCATCACGGGTGAGAGCGCCCCGGTGATCCGCGAGGCGGGAGGGGACAAGAGTTCCGTGACCGGGGGAACCAAGGTCCTTTCCGATAAGATCCGGGTACAGGTGACGACCCAGCCGGGTGAGAGTTTTTTGGATAAGATGATCGCTCTGGTGGAAGGTGCATCTCGCCAGAAGACCCCGAACGAGATCGCGCTGACCATCCTGTTGGCCGGGTTCACGCTGGTGTTCGTGATTGTCTGCGCAACGCTGAAACCTTTTGGTGATTACGTGGGAACCAATATCACGGTGGCAGCTTTTATATCTCTGTTCGTGTGCTTGATCCCGACGACAATCGGGGGATTGCTTTCGGCGATCGGTATCGCCGGGATGGACCGGGCGTTACGTGCCAACGTGATTACAAAATCGGGTAAGGCGGTCGAAACGGCGGGTGACGTAGATACGTTGTTGTTGGATAAAACAGGTACTATCACGATCTTTAACCGGAAGGCCACTCGTTTTTATCCTTCTGCCGGGGTGGATGAACGGCATTTCGTGAGAGCCTGTATGTTGTCTTCGCTTTCCGACGAGACACCGGAAGGAAAGTCTATCGTGGAACTAGGGCGGGAGAGTCATCTCCGGATGAGGGATATTGACACGGCCGTGACCCGGATGATCAAGTTTACTGCCGAAACCCGTTGTTCCGGGGTGGACTTGGCAGACGGTACCCGGATTCGGAAAGGGGCTTTCGATTCCATTCGCGCGATTGCGGAGAGAGCCGGGAACGAATTCCCGCTGGAAACGGAACAAAGGATTCGTACGATTTCCGGTAACGGGGGAACACCGCTGGTGGTTTGCGAGAACGAGAAGATTCTGGGAGTTATCGAGTTACAGGATATTATAAAGCCGGGTATCCGGGAACGTTTCGAGCGGTTGCGTAAAATGGGTGTGAAAACGGTTATGGTAACTGGGGATAATCCGTTGACTGCAAAGTATATTGCCCAGAAAGCCGGGGTGGATGATTTTATTGCCGAGGCAAAACCAGAGGACAAGATGGAGTACATCCGGAAGGAACAGCAAGAAGGGAAATTAGTTGCCATGATGGGAGACGGAACGAATGATGCCCCGGCCTTGGCACAGGCCGACGTGGGGGTTGCTATGAACAGTGGAACACAGGCAGCGAAAGAGGCGGGAAATATGGTCGATTTGGACAATGACCCGACGAAGTTAATCGAAATAGTAGAAATCGGGAAGCAGCTATTGATGACACGGGGTACGTTGACCACGTTTAGCATAGCGAACGATGTCGCCAAGTATTTCGCTATCGTTCCTGCCTTGTTCATGGCAACAATCCCCTCGCTGGGCGTGTTGAATATCATGGGATTACACAGCCCCGAAAGTGCGATTCTTTCTGCGGTGATCTTTAACGCTGTTATCATCCCGTTGCTGATTCCGTTGGCGTTGAAGGGGGTGGCTTACAAACCGATCGGAGCCTCAGCCTTGTTACGTCGGAATATGCTGATCTACGGGTTGGGAGGAATTATTGCCCCGTTTATCGGGATTAAGTTGATCGATCTACTGATCGGTTGGTTATTATAAAATGGAAACTTGTAAATGAAGATAATCATGAAATCGAATTTATTAAAATCATTCAGATTGACCCTTGTATTCTGTGTCTTTTTTAGTGTTTTCTACATACTTGTCCTTTGGTTGTTTGCCAAGGTGGCAGGACCGAACGGTGGAAACGCCGAGGTGGCAGTGCTTGACGGGAAAGTGGTCGGGGGTGCTAACGTGGGACAGAATTTCACGAAGGATATTTATTTCTGGGGACGGCCTTCCTGTGCCGGTGACGGGTACGATGCAACCAGTTCGGCCGGAAGTAACAAGGCAACGACGAACCCGGAGTATCTGAAGGAGGTGGAGAGTCGTATCGATACCTTTCTCGTGAAACATCCCTACCTGAAACGGGAGGAAGTGCCTGCCGACATCGTGACGGCCAGCGCTAGCGGTTTGGACCCGGATATTTCCGTGACTTCGGCCTACGTGCAGGTGAAACGGGTTGCCGAGGCTCGGGGAATGTCGGAAGAGGCGGTGAAAGCGATTGTTGAAAAGGTGAAACAAGGCCCCTTGTTGGGAATGTTCGGCCCGTCGAAAGTGAATGTTCTAAAACTAAATATGGCCTTGGACGAGAAAGCCGATTAGTTTGATTTAGTTAGGTGTTTATTTTGCATCGGGGGATGCGTCCATCCCCCGATTTCTTAAAAATGGAAGAAACGGTCGGGTGACCGCAAGGGATGTTATTACCCTTTAATTAAATAAGTTTTAATATGCAGTTAATAAAGACAACAATGATGATGGCAGGGGCTTTACTCCTTGCTTTAAATGTGTGTGGGCAAGAGAATGTTCCCGTGGAGAAGAAGGTTGAAAAGAAGGTAACGAGTGAGAATCATGATGCCGGCAAGGTGAATTTTAAAGTGAGTGCCGACGTGGTGAGTTCTTACATATGGCGTGGAGCTTACAATGCCGGAGCCAGTATCCAACCAACTCTGGGAATGAGTGCGGGTAACTTCTCGCTTACGGTTTGGGGATCGAAAGAGATCAGCGATTTACACAAGGAAATTGATATTACGGCTACATACCGTTTCGGACGTGTATCCGTGTCTGTTGCCGACTACTGGTGGGAAGGTGACAAGTTCTGGGAAAAAGAGGATCATTCTTCTGCCAAGTATTTTAATTTGGATAATCGTGACACGAAACATCGTCTGGAGGCCGGGATTTCGTGGACAATTTCCGAGAAGTTTCCCCTGTCCGTGGCTTGGAACACGATGTTTTGGGGAGCTGATAAGGATGCCCGGGACGGGAAACAGAATTATTCTTCTTACGTGGAATTGAATTACCCGTTCACGGTTCGGCAGATCAACCTGACGGCAACACTGGGTTTTACTCCTTACGAGAGTCGGAATATGTATGGAACCGGAGGTTTGGATGTGTGTAATATCGCGTTATCCGTCGCGAAAGAGATTCGGATTTCAAAGAGGTTTTCCTTGCCTGTTTTTAGCCGGGTGGTATTGAACCCTGCCGTGCAGGATGCACATGTTGTTTTCGGGTTCACTTTACAATAATCCTGTACGTTTAAGGGGAAAAATCCTGTTTTTAATCGTTTAAATTAACATCTTTTATTACTTGTAACTTTGTGATAAATAGTGTGTTACAAGCGTTTTACCGGGGAAAGACCTGTTTTTACAACTTGGAGTACTTTTTTACGGTTCTTGATAGATTATTGTAATGTTCTGGTTACCTTAAGTTTAGATTCGAAAAAGCAAGTAAAAATCAGTGTTAAGTTATTTGACATTTACCGTTTATCTCCGGTAACTTTCCGGTGACTTTCCGGTAAGTTACCGGTAACTTACCGAACAAGGAGTTAAGGATTCTAAAATCTACAGTTACTAAATTTAAGATCAGTTGGGGAATTGGGGGGATGTTTTATTGCCATCCCCCACCTAATGCCTTGTAAAGATTAACGACGGAAAGCAGTTCGTCCCGCACGGCATTGTTCAGGCCGATCTGGGCATCGAAGTAACCTCTTTGGGCATCCAACACGTCCAGGTAACTGATCACCCCGTTAATATATTGCAAGTTGGCTAGTTCCATGTACGAGCGGGCGGCCTCTTCCAACCGGGCTCTTGATTCCCGCATATCCCGTATTTTCGAGAACGTGGTTAAGGCATTATCAACTTCCTTGAACGCGGATAGAACGGTCTGTTGATAGCTGTACGTCTCGGCCTCCAGTGCGGCACGGGCGGCTTTAAGACGAGCCCGGTTGCTCCCGGCATTGAACACGGGGGCGAGTAGTTTACCTCCCAAGTAAAAGTAAGGTGCTTTCAGGAAGTCACTGAGTTCGCTATCTTCCCGTCCGTATCTGGCCGTCAGCGTGATTTGCGGGAAAAGGCTGGTATAGGCAACACCAACTTTAGCGTTTGCCGCTTTTAGTTTATATTCCGCTTGCCGGATGTCGGGACGGCGTTCAAGCAGGGAAGAGGGTAATCCTACCGGGAGATCGGTCAGCAGCGTCTGTCGATCTATGTTCGCTCCGCGGGGGATGTCCCCGGGATAATGGCCCGTGAGCAAGGATATTTCGTTTTCTTTCAACCGGATCTGTCTTTCAAGGTCGGGAACGAGTGTCGTGGTCTTCGCTAGTTCCACTTGTGCCTGACGATAGGCTGTTTCGGAAGTCAACCCGCCTTCGAAACGTAGTTTTGCCAGACGAACCCTCTCTACACGAGCCTCGTGGGTCTGTTTGACAATACTTAATTCCATGTCAAGAGCCCGTAGCTCGAAATAGGCTTGTGCCACTTGGGAAACTAACGTCATGTGTAGGGCCCTTTGTCCTTCCACGGTTTGGAGATAGGCTGCCAAACTGGCCTGTGAACTCCAGCGGAGTTTTCCCCAGAGGTCAAGTTCCCAAGAGAGGGTGGCCTCCACGTTGAACGTGTTACCGGGAGAACGGTCATATTCCCTTTCCGCGAGGGCGTCCGCTCCGACTTTGGGGAAGAGATTCGCTTTCTCCATGCGGTGGGCGTAACGACTTTCTTTCACCCGGGCTGCAGCAGCCAGCAGATCCTTGTTGTAAGTGAGTGCCGTGTTGACGAGACGTTGTAACACGGTGTCCGTGTAGATCGTCGGCCATTGGATGTCAGCCACGGTCGTCGTGTCCGAACTGTTCGTGTCGGCAATGGTTGTCGGTAAATCCAGTTCCGGACGGGTATATTTCTTACCGATCTTGCAGGAAGTCGCTAAACTTCCAATAAGAATGGCAGCAAGTATGATGTGATAGTGTTTCATGACGATGTGTTTTAATAATGGGCCGTAAACTATTTCTTTTTCCACATTTTTACCTTATAAATTTGCACGAAGAAGAAGGGTACAAGGACGATCCCAACGGTGATGGCAACGATCATACCGAAGAAGATTCCGGTACCGATGGAATGACGGCTGGCCGATCCGGGACCCGTGGCAAGTACCATGGGCAACATACCGAGTACGAAGGCCAGAGAGGTCATCAAGATCGGGCGGAACCGGGCTCGGGCAGCGGTGATGGCCGCTTGTACGGCATCAACGCCTTTATCCACTTCTACCTTGGCGAATTCCACGATCAAAATGGCGTTCTTGGCTGCCAGTCCGATCAGCGTTACCAAACCGATCTGGAAGTACACGTCGTTCTCCAAACCGAATACCCATACGCCGAGATAAGCTCCGAGAGCGGCAATCGGCAAGGATAACACCACG
>OGYZ01001802.1_pt1 | contig 15989 bp, 9 predicted proteins | sample 1576681 | NCBI WGS metagenome assembly OGYZ01 (sample SAMEA3541480, study PRJEB24748) | human gut metagenome | biome: human gut; feature: human-associated habitat; material: faeces | place: China | collected 2012 | reverse complement strand
CTATTTTTATATCGCTGTTATTTTTATTCATATATATACTATACCGCATTTTTTTAAAATTGGCAATATCTTTGCGCCAATTTTTGAAAAAACCTTTATTAAATTTTTTAATATTATCAGCCAATCATATTTTATTGACAGTTATTTTGCAATTTGATAAAATTTTCTTTGAGGCGGTATGTATGATTAAAAATTTTGCGGACAAGGCGAATGAGTTTTTGCCCGTTTTGATAATATCGATGCACCTATGACGGTTAAATTGCCGTGCCGATACGCTTTCCGCTTTGCACGGCATTCTTATGTATTATAAGAAAATATTTTAACAAATGATGTAAAAGCAAAAAGCAATTTAACAAAAATCAGTCGATGTTTTGTGCAAAAATACTATTTTTTTCGACGTCGAACTATGCCGAATTAACAAATTTTATAACAAACTTTCAAAAATTATTAAAAAAATGTTAAAAAAGTTTGACAAATGTTAAAAAGTATGATATACTCTTAATCACAGTGATGATTTGAGGGGGAACTCAAATCAAAACACAAATTGGAGGATACATATGAAAAAAACAATAATAGGTATTTTGGCAGCTTTGTTTACTGTTTCGTTATTGACTGTAACCGCTTTTGCGGATAATGAAAAGGGTGTTGTTACGGCAGATGTTCTCAATGTGAGAAGTCAGCCTCAAATTGCGGACAACGTTGTAGGTTCGCTTTACAACGGTCAGACAGTGGACATTCTTGCGGCCGACGGAAACTGGTATAAAATTGATTACAACAGTATTCCTGCTTATGTCCACAGTGCATTTCTTCCGTTGTCTGATAGGACAACTGGGTGGAGGTATTGGAACCGTAATCGTTGGATACCTTGCTTACAATGGAGCTTGCCGCATCGGTTTCTACATCCAGAGCTTTATTCGTGATCTTGTTCCTGGCGGTATTGTTGATATTTTCAGCGGTGAGGCTGCTGTCGCCAGTGACAGTGGTAGTCTGGCTGCCGCCGATGGTATTGGTCTGATCGCCGGTAATGGCATTGGTCTGGCTGCCGTTTACGGTGTGCTTTTCTTCACCGGTCACTGTGGTTTCCAGGCCGCCGTTGTAGTTTTCGGTCTTCTTGCCGGTCACGGTTTCTGTGCTTGTACCTTTTACATCTTCGCTCTTGTTTCCACCGATTGTGGTTGTCAGGTCAGATTTGAAATCTTCAGTTACCTTTCCGGTTACAGTAGTGGTCAGGTTTCCACCTACCTTGTTTTCCATATCGCCGGTTACATCATTGAGGAGCTTACCGCCAACGATGTTGGTCATATCACCGGTTGCTTTGTTTACCAGATCTTTGGCGCTGTTGGTGATGGTGCCGCCATCTGCATTATTGGTAATGCCGTCAGCATTCATTACACTCTTTACCTTGCCATCATCGCCAATCTGGCTGGTGAGAGATTCAGCGGTCTGCAGTGTATAGGTCTTGTTTGTTCCGTCAATAGCGTAGGTGTTGAATCCTTTATTGCTCAGGTTGGTGGAAGCGGTGTTCTTCCCGTCGGTAGCGGTGCTCTTGATTCCCGTTTCTGCCTGGTCAACGGTGGTTGCATTGTCCCCATTCTGGATGCCCTGCAAAATCTTCTTCAGGTTCTGGGTGATGTAGGATTTCTGATTTTTATCAGCCAGACTGGAAATTGTCGAATCCGATCCACCTGCAGTCATGACAGATACATTCGTGGTCGTACCATCGGCTGCCGTGTCCGTTCTACCTTTTTCAGTTAAATTCGATGTGCTTGTATAGGTTCTTGCATCATCGACACTTACCTTGCTGTTTACGGAGGTCACGTTGCCGCCATTAATGGTGGTGTAGTTGTTCTCATCCAATTTGCTGGTAAGTGTTTCGGCCTTGAATTCTCCCTTGACTTCCAAATCCTTCACAGTCGCTTTACCACGTACATTCAGGGTACCTGCATCAACTTCTCCAGTGGTTTTGATAGTACCTGCTCCGGCATTCAAGTCTCCGCCAGTAAGCGTCAGACTCCGGCCGGTCATACCATTGGCTACAGTGAGGCTGTCGCCGCTCAGTACTCCGCTGGCTGTGATATTATGTCCGGAAATATCACCGGTTCCTGCCACGATATTGCCGCCTGCTTTCTGGGACAGCTTCCGGGCAGTAATCATATCGCCGGAGAAAATGGTGGTGCCTGCCTTCTTTCCCACCACCGCATTCTTATCAGTCAAAGCGCCGGAGGGAACCATGTTGGAAGAAACCTCCACCGCTTTCACCATATCCTCGGTAATCACGGTTTGGGGCTCAATATCCCGAGAGGCCTCAATCACCGGAACCATAGCCGCCGCTACAGGCTTCTCTTCCTTCTTATCCGAGAAAACAGCAGACAGGATAAAGTAAATAATCAAAAATACGAGAATCGCCGCCAGACCGCAAAGCAGCAGCAGCTTTTTCGGAGACATTCTCTCGATGGCGCCGGATATCTTGTCTGAAAGTTTCAACTCCGCTCCCCCTTCATACCGTAAACAATGGGTGAATCAAAAAATGGCAGAATCTGCTGTATCTTTCTGCCCGATTTCATACTATGCCGCTCATCCCCGACTCCCCCAAGTACCAGGTAGATGAAAAAAATATATTCTTGGCATTATTTTAGCATAACACTGAATCTACTGCTACTGAAAAGCAGTTTGAAGACAGGGTAAAAGTTGTAAAACAGGAAGAAAACGGATATAAGATTTTTTTATAGTAAGTAAATAAAAATCTTGCCTATTATTCATCCGTATCTGCCAGACGAACACCTTTAATATGATAATATCGGGCAAAGGACACATTTTTCCAAGAATTCTCGTCCTCTGAAAAAACGCTGTCTGATAAATGAAAACCACTGAACACACCATAACGGCTGTCCGTATAAATAGGAGATGCCTTGACTTCCATCACCTCGTTCCGAGGTGCATGTTCTGCCATGGAAATGACGGATTTTTCCCATTCATAATTTTCATGATACCACCACAGTGAAAAACCGGCAGTCCAAATGAAATACATTGCTCCCAAAAGGGCGGCAAATTTTTCCAGTGATTTCTGCACTATATAGATATGCTGCATCTCTGCACATCGGGAAATCAGCATATCCGCTGTCAAAAGAAATACCAGATTGGGGAAGGTACTCCGGGCAGGCATGATAGGCGATAAAAACATAATCAGGTTAAAAAGAACGCTTACTCCTGCAAACCAGGAAGCCAGGCTAAAATAAGGATGATGCGATTCAACAGTCTGAAATTTCCACTTCCAGCGATACCCCTTCCAAAGATAGAACCAGAGAAAATTCTGAAAAATAAGACTTATCCACATAATTGCCATATGGTCAAAAGCGGATTCTTTCAGTCCTATATCATTTGATAATCGCACAAAATTTCCCGGCGCCAGCATGAGAAGCATAAAGCCCACGGCCAGTCCAATAAAACCGGAAATCATCCAGGCCTGCAAAGTTCCCTTCTTCCGTGCATGATATAAATAAAAAAGTCCGGTCAGCCCTATCCAGCCGATGGTATTCTCATTGGCATTGCCTGCCATAAATCCCAATGCTGCCATGGCAGGCACCATCCATTTCCGATAAGAGATATTTCCTTTTGTAAAATAATGACGCACATAGGGAATGAGGAACAGAAGAAGAAATACAGCCGTCCACAAATAATTGCAGGAGCCCGCCATCCACAACATGGCACCGGGAAAGCCAAAAGTAAAAGCCCATAAGCAGAAAAAAGTCAGTGCCAGCTTTTTAATGGATATATCCAGTGTTATTCTTCCTTCATGGGCAAGCCATTGAATGCAGAAGCAGAGCAGCAGCACCATGGCTGCATTGATCAGGTTAAACCAGAATTTTCCAATCCAGAGAAAAAACATAAGGAAAAAATGAGATACAAGCCGCCCGCTCCAGGTCATGTAATGACTGCCCAGGGAGGTAAAAATATCAGGAACACTTTGAATTCGCATGGCCCCTTCTGATAAAGGAGTGCCAATGGCGTGCCCCTCCCAAATAAAGGAGTATACATAATCATCTCCAGGGAATGGATAACAGAATAAATTCAATATAAACATGAAAGTAAAGATTCCCAATGATGTGAAAACTAAAATCTTATGATTGGCTAAGTTCATGAAGACTGTCATTATCCTCTCTTTAAAAAATCAAAGTAAGTACCACATCAGAGGCAACTTACTAAAGCATTGATTTGAACACCTTACCCTGCCAAATGCCCAAAGTGGAATTCATATTTAATCTATATTATACTTAGATATGTTATCAATTCATATTTGAAAGAATCGCTTTATCCATTTACTTAAAGCATACAATCAAAGGGGACAATTCTCTTGAGCAGGCAACGGTTTCATACATATTTTAGAAGTTTCTTATTCATCATCTTTTTCATGCTGATAGAGCATATTTATGCTTCTATTTTATGTGATTACGCTTCATTTTGGGCAATTAGAGACATTCCATTAATTACATTATCTACAAGTTTGCTCTGCATGATTTTTTGCATAATCCCTTCAAAAAAATCTGCTCTCTTTATATGGCTATGCTTCGTTGCAGCCATTTCTCCACTTTGTATCTTATCTTTATCCAATCAGGCAATCCATTTATATGATGTCTATGCTTACATAAGTTTTTGGGCAGGAGTAACCGGCCTCCTTATAGCTGTAATAAGAATGACTAAGATCCGCCTTCTCCGCCATATCCTGAGTTTCATAACTGCCTTTACTCTGCTGATTCCTGCTATATGTTTATGGAGTTACTTTATTATTACCCACAGTTGGATAAAAAGCTCTACTATCCTGGCCATAAGTCAGACAAATTTTCATGAAGCTGTCAATTATCTGCAACTGCATAGCTCTATTTCTCTTTGCTTCCCTTTTATACTTCTAATAGGAGCTCTGATCTATTTCATCAAATTCTGCAGAACAGGAAAAACATTTGCATTCGCATCCCATAAGCACAAGTGGTTGTCGGTGATAATTCTCTCTTTCCCCAGTCTTTTTCTCGTCTATAGCTGTAATGAAAACCTGTTTACAGATATATACACAGGAAGTCGGCAATACTTGAAAAGCTATCATCAATATATCCTTCAAAAAGACATCCGTCAATCTCAAATAAAAGTATTATCCTCACAGGCAGAAAGCCTGCCAGCTTCCGGAGTCTATGTATTGGTCATCGGCGAATCAGAAAATAAACTTCATATGGGCGCTTACGGTTATCCCCGTGATACTACACCCTGGCTTTCCACTATAAAATCCCATGACAACGTAGTCCTTTTTAACAATGCCTATTCCTGCTATTCGCAGACCGTGCAGGTATTAACATATGCCCTCAGCGCAAAAAACCAATATAATTCCATTCCTCTGGAAAAAGCTCCATCCATCATAGAAGCTGCCCGTGCTGCCGGATATGATACGGCCTGGATCAGCAATCAGATGCAATTTGGTGTATATGATACACCTGTCTCTTATATAGCTTCCAGCGCCGATAAAACATTCTGGCTTAACAACTATATCGGCAATGCCTCAGGCACAAGAATTCAAACGTCCGCTTATGATGAAATCGTTCTTCATGGCCTTGATGAACTGCCGTCCTCTGATCACGCGCTAATCATCATCCACCTGATGGGCAGTCATTTTGTGTATGATGAACGATACCCTAGAAACTATGATGTATATCGTGATGGAAACGGACTGATAAACAGCTACGACAGCACCATTCTGTACAATGACTATGTCCTTTCAAAGATTTATAACACAGTTAAGACCTTCCCCCATTTTCAAGCCCTAATTTATTTTTCCGACCATGGGGAAGGCATAGATGACGGACTCACCCATGACGCAGTAAATTTCATCTATCCCATGACATATACCCCCATGTACGTGATTTTCTCACAGGATTATATGAACAAACATCCTGCCATTTATCAGGCACTAAAAAATCACAGGGATGCATATTTCACGAATGACCTCATTTTCAATACAACCATAAGTATCATGGGCATACAGATTCCTGAAATCTATGAGCCGGAAAATGATATCACATCCACAGCCTATGACGATAGGCCTGAACGATTTTTGACCATGTACGGCACAAAAAGAATTGTTGATGACCCCAGGGAGAAACCATGAAAATATCCTTAATCGTACCGGTATTGAACGAGGAGGAAGCCATTCCTGTTTTTTACCGCACCGTCCGCTCCTTCCCCGCCTTTCAGGGACAGAACGTAGAAATCCTTTTTATCAATGACGGCAGCAGCGATCGCACAGAGTCCATTATCTGCGGACTGGCAGAAAAGGACAGCCTGGTTAAACCTATTTCCTTTACCCGCCACTTCGGAAAAGAGGCCGGCATTATGTGCGGCCTCCATTACGCCACCGGCGATGTGGTGATTCCCATTGACGTAGATCTGCAGGATCCCATCGAAGTGATTCCGGCCATGCTGGACAAATGGGCTGACGGAGCAGACATGGTGCTGGCCAAGCGTATCGACCGTTCCAGTGACAGCTTTCTGAAGCGGATGACCGCCAAGCTCTTCTACAAGCTGAATAACCTCATCAGCGACCTGAAATTGGAAGAAAACGTAGGCGATTTCCGCCTTTTGGATCGAAGCATGGTGGATGAGCTGAAACAGCTGCCGGAACGGAACCTTTTCATGAAAGGCATCCTTTCCTGGGCCGGCGGCCGCACCGCCATCGTCACCTATAAGAGGGCGCCCAGAAGCGCAGGAAAATCCAAGTTCAACGGGTGGAAACTGTGGAACCTGGCTATGGAAGGCTTCACCTCCTTCTCCACCGTCCTTCTCCGCATCTGGGGCTATATCGGCATGGCCGTGGCAGGCTTTGCCTTCCTCTACGGACTCTTCATGATTGGCCAGAAGCTCATTCTGGGCAACGACGTTCCCGGCTATCCCTCCATGATGGTAACCATGCTCTTCCTTGGCGGCATCGAACTCATGGGTATCGGCGTGCTGGGAGAGTATATAGGTAGAATTTATATAGAGACCAAACACCGCCCCCGCTATGTGGTCAAGGACATGAATGCCCAAGAAAAGCGGCGTGCTTTATGGGAAGGGAAAGGAAAATAAGGAGTTTCCTACTGTCATTTCGACTACAGCGGAGCAAAGTGGCAAAATCTCACGCCCCATTGCTTCAGGCCACACTGAGGCCACTCCCCCTCCCCATGGTCATTTCAAAAATCCCAGCGAAGAAAAATAGAAATCATTCAAAAAGCCTGCTGCAGTGCATAGCAGCAGGCTTTCTTTAGTATAATAAAGAAACTTTTCCTAAAAATTTTGGATGCAGACCTTCACATTTTTGAATCTCGCGTTATTTATATAGTAGAGGGATGTGAAAGACCTGAGGAATGGAAAGACGCTCATCATATTTTCCCAAGATGGCCATAGGGATGTATCTTTGAAGAGCGGAAGTCCATAGGTTAACCTCTTTCACTCCCCGCCTGATCAGGCAAAAAGCAAAAAATCACAGGGAAATCCGGAAATGCAGTCCAAATCCTGCAGAAATGACGGGAGACTCGTGTATGGCGCGCGCCGTCGTACCTCGTACAGCAGCGGCCGTAGACCATGCAGACACCGAACTCATTGGGCAGTCAGGGCGCCGGATTTCCTTGTGGTGTTTTTTTATTGTATTTTCCCATCATATTATTGAAGGAATCCCCCGAATTTGTCCCATCCTCTGTATTTACTCCCATGTTGTCTCACTTACTCCATGTACCGAGATTCTTCACTGCGCTCAGAATGACCTGCCAAGAAAAAACACTCTTGATTCAATGAAAAAGAACCATACTGACCAAGTCTGATGCCATCTTAAAAACAATTCTTTCAGAAACTGCTTCGGATGCTTTATAATTAAAAGAGCTTAGGTAATTGATGCTTTTTGGGATGGAGAAGAAGTGTATGAGTGAAAGTATATCGAAGGCTAAGCGTCTTCCCTATTGGGATACGATGAAGGGGATTCTCATCATACTGGTGGTACTGGGGCATTTTCTTTGGGATTTCACTACGCCAGAGCACCCCGGCATACAGTTTTTCATCGTTATTCTATACTTTTTCCACATGCCTGCCTTTGTTTTTATCTCAGGATATTTCAGCCACAGCTCACACTCCCGTAGTATAGAATCTATTATGAAGCTGGTCTCTGCTTATATACTGATTAATGGATCATTTATATTGGCCGATGGATTTATGCATCACAACATGAATTATATCGTACCATATTATCATTGCTGGTATTTACTGGCACTGATAGTATGGCGTTTGACAGCCGGATTCATGACGAAGATTCGCTTTGTGCTGCCTCTGTCGGTTGTGGCGGCATTACTTATCGGTTATTTTCCCGAAATAGATAATACACTGGCTCTGTCACGAATTATAGCACTATACCCCTTTTTCTTAGCCGGATGGTTTCTTTCTGAAAAAAAGATAACACCGGCATCGTCACTGCCAAAGCGAAAGCGCTTTTTTATCGGCATTGAAGTCATTACCTGTGCGATGATTATTATCGTGCTGGCCATTCAAAATTTTCATTATACTCAAGACGCGCTGGTTTTCTTCCCTTATCAGCACATGACGGATATTGGCGGCCGTGCTGCTGTATTTCTCATTGCCACGCTGATGATAGCGGGTATTGTATTATTGTGCCCAAGCAGGCCCCTGCCCCTGCTCACACAGGCCGGCGAAAATTCACTTACTGTGTATCTGCTGCACAGGTATTTCGCGCTGGCCTTTACAGAAATATATCCTCCGGAATCTACATTAAAAATCTTCTTTGGGGCCACAATTCTATCTCTATTTTCTACATATATTCTTCAGACAAAAGCAGTATCTCGGACATTGAATGCTGTGATTACCAGCGGTGCAGAATTTCTAACGCCAGGAAAGAAATGTCAGCAGATTCTTGTGAAAGGCATTTACAGCCTGCTGCTGGTATCTCTTCTGATGCTGCCCATGGCAAAATGTGCCATTCAGGCGTATACAACCAATCAACCGGTAGAGGATCCCATATACAGAGTTATGACCACTGAGCAGCAGAATAAGTATAAGAATGCCTATCGCATTCTGTTTGCCGGTGACTTGCTGTTACTCGAAGACCAGGTAAAAAACGGATATCATGATTCCGCCTACGGCTATGATATGATGTTTGACTATACCCGCAAATACATTGAATCAGCCGACTTGGCTATTGGTGTATTCGAAGGGCCCATGGCTGGAGAAACTGCCGGATATTCTACCGGAAACTTCGATGACGACAAAATGCTGTATCTTAATTTTCCTGATGCTTTTGGTCTGGCTGTCAAGAATGCAGGTTTTGACGTGGTAACAACGGCCAATAATCATGTGCTGGATAAAGGAATAACCGGTTTAAAACGAACACTTGACACACTTGACTCCATCGGACTTACCCATGTAGGGTCTTACCGATCAGCGGAGGAGAAAGCTGCCAACCGCGTCCGGATAGTCAATCAGAACGGACTCCGGATAGCAATACTGGCCTATACTTATGGTGCAAACTATTACGAGGAAGACGACCTGCTTGATGGCGACCATTCATATGCGACCTCTCTCCTCGTAGACCCGAAGAGCAAAAATTTTGAACGTGTAAAAGAAAACGTACACGCAGATTTTGCTGCAGCGAGAGCACAACACCCTGATTTAATCGTAGTTTTGCCCCATATGGGTGAACAGTTCCAGGACGAGCCGAACGATTATCAGAAGAAGTGGTGCGAAATTTTCTATGAAAATGGTGCTGATATTATCCTTGGTGATCATACCCATTCTGTCCAGCCGATAGAAATGAAAGAAATAGCTGGGAAAATGCGTCTCACAGCATACTGCCCAGGCAACTATGCCAATATTTATCGAGAGTACAATGGTGATTGTATGGCTTTGGAAGAGGTGTATGTGGATCGGGACACAAAACAGATAATAGGTGGAGCTGTCATTCCGATGTGGACTGCCTCAGCTCTTAACGGTAATTATCGTCCTCTGCCAATAGCCGGCATCTTGAAAGATGAAAAACTTCGTGAGGCACTTACGACCTACGATTTTGAACGTGTGAAAGAGGCCGCAAAGCACATCACAAAGGTAATGCTGGGCCAGGAACTGCCCATCGACGCCATCAGAGAAAGATTATACTTTGACGAAAAGGGATTTATGCGTGAGCCTGCAGAGCCATTGAGATTGACAGATGAAATGCGAAGCAGCCCCTTCTATCAGATAGTAAGCAGAGCAGACAGAGTATGCTTTGTCGGTGATTCAGTTACCGAAGGAACAAAGAACGGCGGTTATGGATGGTATGAACCAATGGCTTATACCCTTTCTGGTAAAACAACTGCCTTTGCCAAGGGCGGCGAAACATCGAAGTGGCTGTTGGAAAATGCTGATGAAATCGCAAATCAGGATGCTGACGTCTATGTTGTTGCCATTGGTACAAACGATATCCGCTACCGTGATAAGAAAATTTGTGCAATGACCGAATCCGAATATGTGTCAACACTGCGTTCCTTAGTGAACCGCGTACGCGAGCATAATCCAAAAGCAAAATTCATATTCATAGCTCCATGGACGAGTACAGACGGAGACAAAAATTCACGCCTTAATTATGCTGACAAAATGAATATGAACAAAGCATACAGCCGGGCATTAGCTGAGTACTGCGCTGAAGAAGAGTTCCTTTTCGTAGATCCCAATAAGCGTATCAATGCAATGCTGCGTCTATATCCGGATTCCAAGTACCTTGTCGATTTCATCCATCCAAACTCAGCAGAAGGAATCCGGCTGTATTCAGAAACAGTATTGCTGCCATAAGATTCATTGAACACACAGGACAGCTTAGAGCCTTTCAGAGTAAGGCGTCAGCACAAATTGCGCTAAAAGAAGCCTCCCCGTTATTTCGACCACTGTATAGAAATCTCACACCCTCAATGGCATAGGCCGCATTGGCACAACTGCCATCCCGCCCCACCGTCATTTCGACCGTAACGAAGTGGAGTAGAGAAATCTCATTCCTCAATGGCACAAGCCGCATTGTGACCGGAGATCTCTCCACTCGGAGTTTCAATAGCACCGGTTACATTTATTCCCATAACGGCATGCCGCTCCGCTCGAAATGACGGGGTGCCGGGCAGCTTACCGTCATTTCAGAAGGTGACGATTGACACAAGTGCCCCCGCCCTGTCGTCATTTCGACCGCAGCGAAGTGGAGTGGAGAAATCTCACGCCCCGATGGTACTGGCCGCATTGACGCAGGTACCATGCAGCCCCATCCATTGGTATTTATTTCCGAATGACCTGCCAGGCAAACTTGTAAAAATTGGGCTTTTCAAACTATGATAAAATAGATACAGAAGGAGGTGGTGCGGAAAATGGACACTGCAGAAGACAAGCTTATGGGTTACGGCGAACCCCGGTATGACCAGAGTGCGAAAAATATCCTATCCGACAAATCCATACTGGCTCACATTCTGAAAAGCACGGTTTCCGAATTCAAGGATGCTTCCATAGAAGGTATTGCCAATGTCTACATTGAAGGAACGCCGGAAGTCAGCCGGATTCCATTGAACCAGGACAAGACCAATGCCGTCACGAAAAAAATTCAGGGCGACCGGAATGAGGAATCGAGCCCCACAGAAGGCTGGGTCACTTTTGATATCCTTTTCCACGCCAAAGCCCCGGAATCAGGCGACCTGATTACCCTTATCATTAATGTGGAAGCCCAGAAAACACAGAGAGCCTCCACCCTTGGATATGACATACTGAAAAGGGCACTGTACTATGTGAGCCGCATTATTTCCAGCCAGAAGGAGCGGGAGTTTGAAGGCTCCGATTATAATAAAATCAAAAAAGTCTACAGCATATTCATCTGTATGGATTCTCCCAATGGCCAAAGCGCCATCAACCGTTATCGCATGAAAGAAGAGCACCTTCTTCACCGGTACAAGGCCAATCAAAAATCCTACGACCTGCTGAACGTAGTCATGATTTACCTGAGCGACGAGAAAGTCAGAAACCGTCTCATAGGACTGCTGCAGCTGCTGTTCCGGAAAGAAAATATGTCCGGCGATGAAAGAAATGAAATACTGAAAGAGAAATACAACATTCATTTGACAGAAGAACAAAGAGAGGAGCTGAACACCATGTGCAACCTGAGTGAAGGAATTGTGGATAGAGTAACGGAAAGAGTAACCGCAAGGGTAACCGATGAAGTAACTGAACGAGTAACCAAATCTGTAACCAAATCTGTAACCGACTCCGTAACCAAATCCGTAACCCAATCCGTGACCAAATCCGTCAAAAGAAGTGATGCCATAGAATCTGTAAGAAATCTGATGGTTAATCTGAGATTAGACATAAACCAGGCCATGGATGCGCTGAACGTCCCTATGGAAATGAGGGCTGACATACGTAAAGCCCTGGGAAAATAGGTTAGAATTGAACACCATGTGCCGCCTGAGTAAAGAAAGTGTGGATAGAGTAATAAAAGAGGTGGAATTCGCATGGCCGTGAGCCGGTAATTTTCTGTATAAAAAAGCCCTGCTTATGATGAGCAGGGTCTTTTTACATGGAATCAAAAAATTTTCAATATTTTTTCAACGCAGGGGGTAAAAAATGAAAAGTCCTGCGACATGAGTAGCAGAGGGGCAGGAATCAGTCATCGCTCCATGTCAAGCCTTCTTCTCTACTGATGACAAGTTTCAAGTCGCTGCTGGAAGATGACGTATTCCCTGATTGCCCATTAGATGGAATGCCAAAATTCCAAAATTTAAAATAGCCGTGGTTCGAATTTAAAGGTAACCAATCAGCCGTAATAGAGCCTACAAATGTGTAATCTTCGAAAGCAAAAGGATCGAACCTAACATTCGGAGCATAAATAGTTCCAATAAAGTTATGATACTGGCTCTGAAAATGAATATTGGTATTTCCCAGATAGCATATAACAACCGGATGTGTAATATCTTCAACTAAATCTATATTAATAGACTGATAATTTCCCTTCAAGTAAACATATACAGGTGAATCATTGACATAAAAATCTTGACCATTGATTTTCGTTGGTACTGTTCCTTGCGGATTTGTGTTATCACTGCTCCCATAATTTGTAATATGAAGGTTAAGGTTTCCAAGACTACTATCAGCATCAGCATCCAGGAGATAATAATGTTTTAAAGAATAGGAAAGCGGAGCATAAACGTGCCCCTTAACAGGATTACTTTTCTCTATCTCGTTTGCATGATTCTTATATAAAGCTTCCAGCGCATTTTCTACATTCTGCTTCTTATCGTAGTAATCTTTTGAATTTCCTTTTACAGGCCATTGATAATGGTTTTTCTGAATGGCATCAAACCGCGAAGCATCATTTCGCGCTTCTGGCGTAAAAAGTCTGTACATGCCATTATCTCCAGTTGTGGTCAAATGTTCAGGATACCATGTCTCTAAAGTAGTATAACGAGCCTTCTTCCATTCGTCCTCGTTGCGAAAAACTACAGTACCATCAAAAACAGGACCTTCAATCTTTCTATTGTGTAACTGTCCATCGTCATAATCACTACCATTGTTATTATCAAAAGAACCGTCCATCCTTGTCCCTACATCAATCAAATTATTAAAATCTATAGTTCCTCCACTCTTGGATGGCACAACAGCTACTGCCTCTACCCCCACATCCAAATGATCATAATTAAACATCTTCATAAATGATGTATCCGTTTGTGCAGAAAGATACACCCTGTAGTAAGTCTTTGTGCTGTCTTTTTGTGCTAAAGGCTTCATCTGATACCTGACTTTTCCCGTACTTCCCTCAGCCAGATGTTCTTTGAAATAATCACTCCCCAGATTGGCAATCAGGAACCTTTCAGCCTGTTCGTCCGCCTCATTATGTTTATCTACCGTTTCTCTTCCATTATCCCCATACTCCTTAGCCCCTGCCAATGCGGCCGCATCAGCCGCATTCTGCAGCTTCGATTTATAGGCCCAGGCGTTTCCCAAGTCCACTGCAAAGCCGGCACAGATAAAGATAATGGGAATCATGAGGGCTGTGAACACAAGAAAAGCCCCCTTCTGGGCTTTGGATTTCCACATATCAAAACGCATAGGGAGCACCTCCTGAAAAAGGGATTATAATCCGCGAATAAGAAGCAGGGCTAAGGTAGTCAGGGTAAAGTAGGGGCCGTAGGCGAAGGCGCTTTTCCGTTTCTTTTTTCCAAGAAGAAGGAGCACCAGGGCCGAAAGGCCGCCGAAGATGCTGCCTGCCGCCGCCACGAAGATGAGGGCGTCAGTGCCCAGCCAGAGGCCCAGAGAGGCCATGAGCTTGATATCCCCGCCGCCCAGGGCGCCCCTGGAAAGGATGCCCAGGAGAAGAAACACCGCCCCGCCTCCGGCCGCCGCCAGGGCGTGGTCTGTAAAGAGGGAGGGGTACACTGCCGTAAGGGCCATGCCCCCCAGAGCCAGGGGAATCATCATGCTGTCGAAAAGGCAGTACTGCTCAAAGTCTGTCACTGTCATAAGAATGAGCAGGGCTGTCAGGAAAAGGAGAAAGAAGAGCGGAAGCCCGGAGGTCATGAAAAGGAATCGGATGCCGCAGGCCAGAAACAGGACGCCCAGCACATAAGGCCGCCACCGGCCCCGCCGTTCCACATCATCAGGGAAGGTCAGGATGTCCCTGTTTTTCCCATAAAGCCCCTCTATCCAGCGGGAGCCAAAGAAAGGAAGGGCCAGGGACAGAGCCGCCACTAAAAGAGCATAGAGATAAAATGAAGTCGTCATACAGTCTCCTTGTCTATTTGCTTTCATTATATCATAATAGAGCCCTTTGCGGCTCAGGTTCAAAGGAGTCAAAGGTTTCAGAGGGTTCAGAGGGTGGTGGTGGCGGCTTCGCCGCAAGTTTTATAATGCCGCCTTTCGGCGGCTTCGCGGTCCCTCTCCACCCATAAACGACAAGTTTTGAGGGCAACGTTCTCCTCCTCCATGTTACTTGCCCACCCCCTTCCCGGGGGTGGGTGGCGAGCGCAGCGAGACGGAAGGGGGCGACTGGATGGGCCGCTCCGCGGCCCGGGTGCAGAGGGTTCAAAAGGTTCAGATTTTTGCCACCCATACCGATGTGTTCCTCCGCTCGAGATGACACCGCCACCGTCATTTCGACCGAAGCGAAGTGGAGAAATCTCACGACTCTATGGTACACGCCCCTTGGTGGCAGAAGATCTCTCGACTCTGCGTTTCAATAGACCCCAAAATCTTTGCCACCATACCGGCACATTCCCCCGCTCGAGATGACACAGGGGCTGGAAGCTTACCATCAGAATAAGTCATAAAAAAAGGCTGTGGAAAAATGATTACCATTTTTCCACAGCCCTTTGTCCACGCAAAAACTACTGATTCGTCCCATACTGATGCACGGTAGGGCTCAGGCGTTCTGCTTCGATGAATCGGCCAGGGATAGCCGCCTAAACGGAATGTCTGTGTCGTCAAGGAAGAACAGGTATAGCCATAGTTGCCACCAGGATTTCTAGCAGGTTTTCTTCAGGAGTTTTTATATGGTTGGCGCGCCGGAGAGGTGAATTTCATGAAGGCTTCTGTCCTCCCCTCTCCGCTTCCATGGATTCTGCGCTGCGGCATAGGAAGGATTTCGGCCCGGCCTTTTCGCCTCTCTGCTGATATAGTCCGATAAAGAAAGGAACTGTCTCCCCATCAGTCCTAAAGACAAAAGGGCTATGAAGAAATGTATGATACCGACACGTTCCTCCGCTCGAGATGACGATGTCGGCGGGCAGCATACAGTCATTTCCAGAGGGACAAATTGGCCAAAACGATGCCCTGCACCACCAAACGGCGGCCTTCCTGTGGGGGAGTGTCATTTGAGGCTCTTGCCGTACAGCACCCCCGCGCCACTTTGTGGCCCTCTCCACCTCAAGGGGGCGCAAGGTTCAGCGGCACCATCTCTTGTTTCCCCTTGAGGGGAA